>Ga0105046_10000760_pt1 | contig 46753 bp, 46 predicted proteins | sample MAT03_FD_78385 | JGI IMG/M metagenome (GOLD analysis project Ga0105046, IMG submission 78385) | Freshwater microbial communities from Lake Fryxell liftoff mats and glacier meltwater in Antarctica - MAT-03 (megahit assembly) | ecosystem: Environmental > Aquatic > Freshwater > Ice > Liftoff... | reverse complement strand
TTCACAAACTCAACCAACAACGCAACGCTTTGGGCGAAAAACTGGTCGACGCCATGATTGGCGAAACCAACCTGTTTGCGCGCGAGATCTTCGCCAGTTCACAGCCAACGTTGGAACAATTCTATCTCGCCCCCGTCGCATTCGTAAACGATGCCCTGGCACCCATTTATAAATTAAGCCAGAAGCCGTCGACGCTGACGCGGGTTGAGGTGCCAGAGGACGAGCGCTTTGGCATCTTCACCCAGCCAAGCTGGTTGGCCGCCAGCCATGGACCCGTTCATCGAGGCAAGCTGATTCGGGAAGCCTTTCTCTGCCAAGACATTTCCTTGCCCCCGGCCAACGCAGGTGAGCTGATCAATCAACTGCCTGCGACGCCCAAGGAGTACACCCAAGCAGAAAAATGGCCCGCTTTCGTCGAAGAGCGCGCCGGCTGCGCGGCTTGCCATTCGACGTTCGAGCCACTTGGATTCGCGTTTGAAACCTACGATTCGAAAGGCACGTTCCGGAAGGAGAATGAGTATGGCCGCTTCATCGACCCCGCCTTCAAGATGACCGACGTCGAAGGGTGGTCGGGCGAATGGCAAAATGGTCGCGACATGGTCCAGCAGATTGCCAGCAGCCAGGTCGGGCAAAACTGCTTCACCCAACGCTTCTTGACCTTTGCCATGGGCCAAGGGATGGGCGATGCCGTGCAGTCGTGCACCACCCGTCGCGTAGGCCGTGCTTTCATCGAATCGGGCGGCAACGTGCACGACCTTCTGGCCGCCATCGTGGCCGACGACCACTTCATCAAACGGGTACGAAACCCGTAGGGACAATCGGCAAGCGAACCGCGCCTTTGTGTTGGACGGCGTGGTTTGTTGCAAGCTCTGGCATAGTGGCAATGAGTGAACCGCAGCGTTCCGAAGCTTCCAACAATCGTTGCCGCGTCCATCTTCGGATGGGGAATCGCGGCAAACGCGCAGCCGTTGCCCCCAAGCGCCGAAGCATCCGAACACCGGCTCTCGACGGTGGTCGCCGTCGCGGGCGATTGTCCACAATCCTCCTTGGTGTGGGAGCTGTTGGCTTCGGCCTTGGCCCCAGAAGTTGTGGCGTGGACGATGCGGGACGATTCTCAACAAGCTGCCAAGGCCTCGTTGCCCGCGGTTCGCGTGGAAGATCAAGGCGACGCCGTGCTGGTGTTTGTCGCGGGCAAACCCCCTCGTCGATTCCACGATCCAGCCCGGCTTTGCAAAGAACGCGCGAACCTCGTCGCCGCGCACGTCGCTTTCGTTCTGTACGAGCTCACGCCAGTTCCCGACAGTCCACCAGCCCCTGCGCTTCCAAAACCAATCGCCGCGGTGGCCCCATCACACACGTTTCCACTCGTAGTTGCGCTATCTGCAACGGCACAGTGGCCGCTCGGTGCACGCGTGCGCCCTGGGGCGGACCTGTTTGTTGCAGTGCCGCTATCTGCGACGGCTTGGTATGGCGAGCTTGGAATTGCCGCACAATGGCCTACAAATCAAGACAGGAGCGGAACATTGTTTCGTGAAACCCGAGGCCAACTGCGCCTGGGTGTGGGACGCTATTTGTTTGCGTCACGGCTGCTGATCTCCACAACACTGACCTTGGTGGCGGATTGGTTGTCGGTGCAACCTCCCGATGTGCTGCCCTTGGGCCGTGCCGACTCAGGCATTAACCTGGGCGTGGCGGGCGACCTCCGCGTGACCCTCAACCGACCATCACGTTTTGTCCCCTTTTTCGGCCTTTCGGGTCGGCTCTTGCCTAGCCCCCCTCGTCTCTTAATCGAGCCCGCCGGCCGCATTGCCACCGAAGCCTTGTTCTTGGGCTTTCATGTCGGTTTGTGGGTGAACCTTTGACTTCACCTGTTGAGATGACTTTGTTACTCGCCCAAGTGCGGACGAGTTGGAATCGGCGCCCCTTCAGTGACACAATAAGTGAAGTGTCGTCACACCCTGTCGCCCGCGCCACCCTCGGGCCTGCCGAACACTCGAACGCCATCGTTGGTGAAGCGAATGATCGGCCCGCTGATTTGGCGGCGCTTTATCGACAATGGCATCACGAGTTAGAGCGTTGGTTGCGTGCGATGGGCGTTCGCGAAGCCGAGCTTGAGGATCTGGGCCACGAAGTATTCGTTACGGCACACAACCGTTGGGGTAGCTTCGACGGCAGCAATCCCGCGGGCTGGCTCTATCGCATTGCCTTGTTGAAAGTGAAGAACCATCGACGGCATTCGTGGATTCGGCATCTGTTCTCGGCGAAGGGTGGGCAACCCACCCTCGACCTTGTTGACGACGGACCAGGTCCCGCGGTTGCGATTGAACTCCGCGAACAGCGGCGGATCTTGAACGAGTTGTTAAACAAAATGCCCGAGAAACACCGTGTTACGTTTTCCCTGTTCGAGATCGAGGGCTACGACGTGTCTGAAATCGCCCGCATGCAACAAGCGCCCGAGCGCACGGTGCGATCCCGGTTGCTGCGTGCCCGCCGGGTGTTCTTCGCGAACGTGGCTGCGCAACAGCTCAAAGAAGGCTCTGTGAAATGACCACAACCATCACCAGACTGCGAGACGGCGTTGCACAGGGCGCCCGTGCAGACGAGCAAGTGGCCGCGCGTCTGCTTGCCACAGCAGAGCCCCACCCCAGATCAAACGAACGACATTTCAGAGTGTGGCAGTCGGTGCAGAACACCGTCGCCGCACCACCTCGCCGTCTGTGGCGCCCGGCGCTCGCCACCGCGGCACTGCTCTTGGCCGGCACCGCGAGCGCTGCCGTGTGGATGGGGTCGCGGGATCGGGAGCTTCGTTTGCCCCGCACACAAGAAACAGCACCCTCGCCGAAGGCCGCACCCCTATTCGTTGGCGTGCCTGATGACACGCCTTCGCCAGCCCCACCCCACCGACCCCGCGCGCTGCACAGAGTTCACAGTCCCGAGGTTGAAGTCCAGGCGGAAACCGAAGGGGCTCGCTTGATGCTGGACGCCGTTCGCGCCCTTCGCCGTCAAGGCGACGCCGCAACCGCCTCGAAACTAGCGCGAACGTATCTGCGAAAATTTCCGAATGGGCCGCTGGCCGAAGAATGTCTCGCGCTGGAAGCAGAGGCCGCTGCAAGTCTGGGCGCATCGAATGCGGTCGCACTTGCCCGTCAGTATCTCAAGCGTTATCCAAACGGGCGTTTCAGGGAAAAGTTAGAAACGCTTGCAAAACAACCGTCTGGTCGATGAACGCAGCGGCTTGTGGTTTCGCCGTCGCGCTCTTCGCGGGCCAGTTGGTTGCCTGCACGGATCTTGATCTGGGCAGCGGCGCCTATTTTCACGACGAGTTTGAGGGCGACGATCTGACAAGCTGGCAACGTGCTGCGCTTGGCACGGAGGGTGGCGTTTATGCGTTTCCCGGCGGCTCCGTGCAATTGGTAAACAATCAAGCGCATTCAGGTAAAGGCGCCCTCCAACTGGCGCTGGAGCAGCTTCCAGGTCGCCTCGAAAACGCCGGCGTGTTTAGAGTTTGGACAACCCCGCAGGTTGCGTACTTTGGCGCCTACCTAATGTTCCCTCGGACCCATACGGTGGTCACAGGCATCTGGACGATTTTCCAATATCGTGGCCAGTCAACGCCACTTGGCGCGGATGTCCTCTATGAAATCCGCCTGCGCAATCGCACCGATGGCCAAATGGAAATGGTCCTGTTTCATGAATCGAGCGAGATCGCAGGAACATTCATTGATCCCGTTGCGCCGAACCCTTCCGTTGCCCCCAACCAATGGTTTCATCTTGAAGCGCGCGTACAAAGGTCTGATGCGGCCTCGGGGCGCCTGACTTTTTGGCGGGACGGGCAGTTGCTGTTCGACGTCGCAAACGTAAAGACCACTTTGAACGGGGGCAGATCCATGTGGTTCCTCACCAGCGTAGGCGCAGACATCGTGCCCGGCCCCGTAATACACTTCGTTGACGACGCCACGCTAACGGCAGTGCGCTGGCATCCGATCTCGCAAACGCCGCACTAGCGTCCCAGCCTTCGCTAAAGCGGGTGTCCGGCCAAAAGCGGACGACGGAGGGAATCAACCCACTTCCCGGCAGTCGCTCCCGGGCTACAATCAACCTGTCGAACGGATCGCGGGTCCATCCGAACGCCCTCAGCACGTCAACACCCGACAGACGCCGGGCCGAGGACGGGTTCGGCTACCGCGTCTGCCAGTCCAGTTCCGCCGTCCCGCGTGGGGACGCGATCCGCAACACAACCAGACCCGTCTTCTCACCACCGAACTCGAAGGCCTTGCCGGCCTCGTCTTGCTTGTCAAATCGTACCACATAAGTCCGGGTGAACGGTGTGCGGTTCGGGAAGAACTCGGTCTCGTACAGCGTCGGCAGCTTTGGCGCTTCGATGTCGGTGGCCTCAAGCGTATCACCCGATCCGTCCTTCAAGGTAACCCGCCAGGGCGAGTTATCGCGTTCCAGATCGTTCCAGCGTCGATCGGTCATCTGAACCGACAGGTGCAACTCGTAGCCCGAGTGTGCGGACTGAAGCTGGCTTCGTCGCAGTTCTTCGCGTTGGATACGGTTGAGGTCATAAATCTCCGCGTAACGCTCGATGTAGGCCTCACGGAACTCGAGGGACTTCATCGTGGCCCATACCTCGATGAGCGTTCCCTCCGCTGAAACCACCCGCGTCGAGCGCGTCCACCGATCAAAAATCGAGCCGTAATCAGCCGAAACAAAGGTGCGTGGCGTCTCCGAAAAATCGACAAAATCCCGTTGCGCGGACCGACAGGCCCCCGCACCTAGCAACGCCAACAGCACAATTCGCTTCACCGAAAATCGCTCTTCTTGAAGAGTGTCACAAGCGGCGCCTCTTTTTCCAATACCTCGCGCCCACCCTCTTCGCGATCCACCAGGCCGAGGATGATTCGGACATCCAGACCGTGCAACCGGGCGCGTTCAATCGCCTTCAGGGCCGAACCACCCGTCGTGACCACGTCTTCGACGATGGCCACCTTCATGCCCGCCGGAACTTGTTTGCCGCCCTCTATCCACTGACCCGTTCCATGACCCTTGGCTTCCTTGCGAACGTAGAACGCACGCAGGTTGCGACCCGACAGATAGCTCAAGGTCGACGTCGCCGAGGCCAGCGGATCCGCACCCATCGTCAAACCACCCACCGCCTGAACCTCCGGGGCTTTATCGGCCAACAACCTCCCAAACAGCCAACCGACAAGGAAATGGCCCTCTGCGCTCAGCACGCTCTGCTTGCTGTCGAAGTAGAAGTTGCTCTTGGCACCAGAGGCCAGCGTGACCTCGCGCTCCTCGTACGAGAAGCGGCGGAAAATCTCAAGCAATCGCGCGTGGTGAAGTCGGTATAGTTCGTCGTCCATCGCGTGGTTTTGTACCACAACGACGACGCTGGAACCGCACCGACCACCCGATTTTTTTTGCAGACGACTACAGGCCGCCGAGCGGATCGTCGCCGAAGAACTTTTTATTCTTTACGTTGAGCGATTTCGCCTGCTTCTCGTTGGCTTCGCGACGGCGGCGGTTTTGATCCGCTTCTTTTTCTCGCTGCTCACGCAAGGTGGCCAAGCGCGCCTGAGCGGCGGCCTTGTCCACGTCGCTCGCAGCGGAAGCCAGTTGCTTCTCAAGATCTCGCTGCTGGGAGGTCGCTTTTGCTTCGGTCTCGTTGAAATGGCGCTCGGCCTCTTTTTCCTGCGTGACCAATTTTTCGTACAACGCCTGCTCTTTGCGTTCGCCGTCTGCTTGAACCTTCATCAACACGCCACCACCAATGGCGGCAACCAACACGACCGCACCGAGCACCCAGGGCCAGGTCTTTTTGCCGTCTTGTCGGGCCTTGATCTCCATCGCTATCTGCTGCTCGCGAAGCCGGGCCTCGGCTTCAACGCGGGCTCGCCGCTCGCTTTCTTCCACGCGGATTTTACCTTCGCGGGAGAGGCGCATCTTTTCCATCTCGGTGGCGCGCTCGCGGTCCTCGATCTCCTGTCGGGCGCGGGCCTCTGCCTCAAGCGCCCGGCGCTGTTCATCTTCACGCGCACGGCGTTCCATCGAAGCCCGATCGACCTCGGCCTGCTTCTGTTGTTCCACGCGATCGTCTTCGATCTTTTGAAGTTCCCGGAGCGAGAACAAGGTGGAATTTTCGGTACGCTTCTCCTCGGCCATCGTGGCGAGTCTCCCTAGGTGGTGGTTCAGATGGAGAAAATAACTCTAGCTGTGTAACACATCGAAAGGTCAGCATCAAACGGGATCGAAGTGCTCTGGAGAGTCACCCCCCCAGGTGATGACCTCGGGCCCCGGTTGATTGTTACCGGAAACCCTTCAACAAGTTGTCGATATCGTCGTTGCGCCGCTTCGCCGGTTCGGCTTTTGCGGTCGGGGCGCTGCCCTTGGCAACCGACTTTCCGCGTGACTTTGAATGGCGACCACTCGAGTGAGACTTGCTTGATTTTGATTTGCTGGCGACAGCCTTCACAGGATCTTCGGCGCGCGGAGGCAGCGCTTCAGGATTGGCAGCAGCGAGCGCTTTTGCGGTCTTTTCAGCCTTTTCTTGCTCGGCCGCTTCCTCGGCACGCACCGTTTCGGCGCGAGCACGCTCTTCAATTTGACGGCGGACAACCTCGGTGGCCTGTGCGTTTCGATTCACCGCGACGACGGTGAGAATCAATAGCGGGACAATCACCAAACCAACGCCACCAATGATCCCCCACAGAATCCACTTCTTTTTTTGTTGCTCAGCGGTACTGAACTTGGGCAGGGCGAAATTGCTCATGGTCCTTCTTTCCTCCGACGGGTTACCCATCCTAAAGCAAAGTGTGTGCCATCCCACATGAATTCGTAGAGGTGTGAAAGTTGTTTCGCGCGTGGAATGGCGGTGATGTGCGGCTGTCCAAATTCGCCGGGCTCGCGCGGGTATTTTTTCCGCTAGGCTTGATTCGTGACGCCGGGATACGTTGACCTTCATGCCCACTACCTGCCCGGTATCGACGATGGTGCACCGGATCTAAAAACGGGATTGGAAATGGTGGATGCGATCACGTCGATGGGGTTCACCACCCTTTGCGCCACGCCCCATCAACGTGCCGGCATGTACCTGCCTTCTGCAGAGCAGATCGAAGCCGCACTGTCGGAGGTCCGAACAGCCTTGGCGTCTCGACCCAACCCACCCGAGATTGGCATCGCGGCCGAGAACTACTGGGATGAGATCTTCGCGGGTCGAGCCTTGACCGGAACCCAGCCCACCTACCCGGGCGGCAAGGCCTTTCTCTTCGAGGTTCCCGTGGGACAAATGCCAGCCAACCTGGACGATCAGTTATTCAGAATGCGGTTGTCTGGGTTGTTGCCGGTCATGGCACACCCGGAACGCTATCGGGCGGTCCAGGAAGATTTAACGCGCGCCGAGAAACTGGGTCAGAGGGCGGCACTGCTGGTGGATCTGGCCGCCCTTGAAGGTGCGTTTGGCCGACCACAAAAAAAAACCGCACGCCGGCTGGTCGAAGAGGGTCTGGTTCACGCCGTCGCCACCGATTTGCATGCGCCGTCGGACGCCAGGGCGGTCGCGGGTGGCATTGAATGGCTGCGCAAGCGGATGGGCGAATCGACGGTCACGCGATTGCTGTCCGACAACCCACGCCGTATTCTCGCCGGCGAGTTGCCCTGAGCAAACATCCGCGGCGCGCCAAATGAAGTCCTATTTGAAGATTTTTGCGTCCCTGGCCGTCGGAGTATTGTGCACTGCCCTGGTGGCGAGAGGTCTGGATGGCCCGGCTCTGAAGACCGCGTTCGGCAAGCTTTCGCCGTCGGCCCTCGCCTTGTACGGTTTGACCCTGGCTGTCACCCATTTTTTCCGGGCAGTGCGTTGGCGATACCTGTTGCGTGCCATCGGCGTCGAGCTGTCCCAGGGTCGTCTGCTGGCGATTTCATCGGTCGGGTTCATGGCGATTCTCGCGCTCCCCTTTCGGCTCGGCGAGTTCGTGCGACCCTACTTTGTGATTCGGCAACGGCAGACCCGCATGAGCGAAGTGCTCGGGACGGTCGCCGTCGAGCGCATCGTCGATGGACTCCTGGTTTCAAGCATCCTGGTGCTGACCTATGTCCTGGCGCCGGACGCGTTCGGAAAGCCGGTCGGTGTACTGGGCGGCGCCCCGCTGCGAGGTTTCGCCTGGCTTTCTCTTGGACTATTTGCCGGCGCGACAGGGTTTCTGGTCGTGTCCTTGCTGCTGCAAGAACGAGCGGTCGGACTCTTTCTCACCTTCTCGGGACTCAATCGGATTGCACCGCAGTTCGCGGCTCGAATTGGAGACCGACTGCTGGCCTTGATCCGTGGCTTCCAGAGCCTGCGACAGCCCCGCAACCTGCTGCCGTTTCTGGCTCAGTCCATTGTTTACTGGGGAAGCAACGGGCTGGGGATGTGGTTGCTGGCCCGATCGATGGGCTTTCCCCTGACGCCCGTCGCTGCCTTCGCCGCGATGGCATTTACCGGGGTGGTCATCTCTTTGCCGAACTCACCGGGTCTGGTGGGTCAGTTCCATCTGGGCGTTGTGGCGGTGGCAGTCGGATTCCTGGGCGACCAGGTCGGGCACTCGGCGGGGCTTGCCTACGCGATCGTTTTGCACGCGGCCCAGACCGTTTGGTACGTGGGCGTTGGGCTCATTGCGTTTCGATTTACGGGCGGTCGGAAGTCATCGTTTCGAGAAGTCGTTTCGGCCTCAAGCCAGGTCGCCGAACCCACGGGATAAAGTAAATGAAAAGCACGAAGAAAATGTCGCAAGTTTTTGTTTTTACTTTTCTTTCTTCGATCGCTCTAAACTCAGTTTCGACGCCCGCTTACGCCCGCACGACGGCGGAAACCGCGTATAGCCCAGGCGAGGTCTGGAGCACGGCCATCCGGTTTTTGCGCATCGATCGTGGCTTCCAGATCCTCGAGCGCGACGCCGAGGCGTCCTACGTGTTGTTTGGGTACGTCGATGGCCAAACCAAGGCCCGCGGTGCCTTCGAGATCCTGTCGAAGCGGGATGAAAAAGATCGACTGACAACCATCCTGGTCATCAACATTCCCGACGTGCCGCATCACGTCGAGCGGCTCTTGCTCGACAAGCTGGACCGCAAACTGCGCGAGGAACTCGGCTCCCCGTCCCCAACCCGCCGTGATCCACCGCGCGATGGCGACGGCAAGGACGATGGCAAAAGTGGCCGCGAGCGCGATGACAAGGATAAGAAGCGCAGCGACGGAAAAACCACAAAAGGCGATCTGCCGCGGGCGGAAGAATCCGATATCCCCCAGGCCGAGCACCGCAAGGAGTTGCCGCGCTAGGGCGCTTTCGGTCCCACATCGACGAGGGGCTGACCCTCTGCGACCGCTTGCGCCTCGGCCACTCGAATGGCGGTGACCGTGCCTTCGATCTCCGACTCGACTGGCATCTCCATTTTCATGGACTCAAGAATCACAACGGTCTGTCCTGGTTCAACGGAATCGCCAACCTTGACCTCGATCTTCCAGACGGTTCCGGCAATATGCGCGTTGATGCTTTCGGCCATGGAGTACCAAGCGTAGAGATGACGCCCTCGGTGGTCAAGCTCCAAACCTGGGCGCGCGTCGGGATCGTCGGATTCGGCGCGCTTTGCAGCGATCCGCAGGTGGCACGGGCGCACCCCGAACTGACCGCGAACAAAATCAATCGCTATCTGACCGTCGCCGTCACCGACAGGCAACTTGAGGTTTCCGTGGCGCTTCTGTTTGGTGAGCTGCCGGCGGTGGTTGAACGCAAACGCCTCGATGCCAATCGGGACGCGACGATCTCCGACGAAGAGCTGCGCGCAGGCGAGGACTACTGGGCGAGTCGAGGCGACGACCTGGCGATCTTCGAGGGCAAGACCGATCGGGTAGACCCGTGGAAAGCCGTGATCGATCTGGATGACGACCGCAGCACAGGCACTCGGCCGCTGGTCGTCGATCTGCGGCGCGAATACGCGGTTGCCCATGATCAGACACGCGTCGCGCTCGGCCCTCGGAACGACCTCGTCTCGATGGGTGAAACCGAGATCGGGTTGGTGCTGGGACCCGGATGGAAGCTGGAACAAAGCACATCACCCGACGGGAAGGTCGGTCTCGATCGCGTGTTCAAGCTACCGGTTGGCGCCAACCGCACCCAAGTTGCCCTGGCAACCTTTATCCTGGGACCGGACGCAGCCAGGGCAAACGACGCACAAAAGCAAACGAGCCACCCGTGGTTGTGGCTCGTGGGTGGCGCGATCGGCGCGGCAGGGTTGGCTCTTGCGGCGCTGGGTTGGCGCCGCAGCCGACGCAACTAGCGCAGGGGCACCGGATACGGGAAGGTCATCCCGTCGTCCGATGCGGGGAATTTGGCGGACTTGATGGCCCTTTCGACACAAATGCCGCTTGGTGTCCCGGCAAACTTGCCTGAAACCGTGGCCATCGAAACCTTGCCAGACCCCTCAACCTTGACGTTGACGTTGGCCATACCCGGAACCTTGTACTGGTCGTAACAAGCCTTGGCCTTGGGCATCACCCCGCTCATGACCTTGACGATGTCCGACTTGCTGAGCGGACCTGCTTTTTTGCCCGCAGGCGCTGCGGCTGCAGGTTCGCGGGATCCACCGCTCGGTGCCGACGGCTTGCTGCCGCCAAGTGCGCCCGAAAGCAAATCGTCGAGAGAGTCATTGCCCTTCTTGGGTGCCGGCGATGGTTTGGCAGCAGGCTCGGGAGCCCGTTCAGGCTCACGCGCAGCGGGTGCAGCGGCCGCGACTGCTTTGGACGCAGCCGGCTTCTTCGAGCTGGACGAACCGTGCTTCGATCCTCCGCTCGGCTTTGCCGCCTTGGGCTCGTCAGCGGGACGAGCCTCGGCTGGCGGCGGTGCTTCCGCGACCGCGACCGGAGGCGGCGTTGGATCCGGAGCCGCCGCCCGAGGTGCCGGGGTTTCCGCGGGAGCCGTTGTCGGGGATTCCCGGACCGGAGCTTCAGCGACTGGAGCCAGAGCCGGCGGCGCGTTGTTGAGCAGTTTGATGATGGTGAAAGCCAGTGCGCCAATCACGAGCACGCCCACGCCAACGACGGCAATCACCCATTTTGGCATCCCACCAGAGTTTCCTGACGAGCCGGGGAGCAACGGTGCATTGACCGGTGACATCGGCGCCGACGAGAAGGAAGGCAAGTCGCCAAGACCGCCCGATGATCCACCGCCGAGATCACCAAAGTTACTGAAATTCGGTGCCGACCTTGGCTTCCCAAGTGTCATGCTGGCCATCGCACGGATGTCTATCAAGCCAGAACCGTCGGCCGGAGGTGCACCGGCTGAAGCCGGACCACCGCCGCCGAAAGAAGGTACGGCCATCGACTTCGGAGCAGCGAGTGCTTCGAGGTTGGATAGCGAGAAGAGTACCGAGTTCTCGGAGCGCTGACCCGTCATCGCGGCGCCGCCTGCCGACGCTGCCGGTGCTTCCGCCGCGACGTTCCCAAACATGCCACCGCCACCGCCGAGTGGAGCGCCCATGCCAAAACCACCGAGTCCCATACCGGAACCGGCAACCGCGGTCGGAGCGGCGCTGAACTGATCTTCTGGTTCCGCCGCGGCTTGCGGCGCAAACAAATCGTGCCCAGCCGACGCAGCTTTGGCAGCGGGTGCCCTGGTTGCGGATGCCACCGACGCCGCCTTCGCGGCGGCAGGTGCAGCCTTGGCCGAGGCAGCAACGCTGTCGGCGGCACGGAACATGTCCTCGACCTGGCCGGGCGGCATGATTGCCGTCGGCTGTGGTGCGAATGGACTGTCGAAGTCGTCCGCTGGCGGCGCCGATGGAACGACCGATCGCCGTTTGTTCAGCGCCCCTGCAAGGTCCGGAATGCTGGCGATCTGCGACCAATCGGCCATGCCCTCCATCCACGCGAAGTTCTCACCCGTGACCTGGCCAGATGCGACCCTGTCGGCAACATCGGCTGCCGTCAGAGGACCAACTTGTTCCCCGTCGATGACCACATACCATTGGCCATCCGCTGCCGGAGCAGCCACAGGAGCACTAACCTCAGAAACACTCGATTCGGCGGCCGGAGCATCGTTGGCATCACCGCGCACCACAATAACGTGGCTGCACTTCTTGCAACGAATTTTGAAAACTTTGCCCCGGACTTTGTCGTCCGATATCGAGTACTTGGCCGAACAGGCCTCGCAAACGATCTTCATTTAGCCCTCAGTCAGGTTCTGCCGCGAATTGCGGCGAAAGTGGCACATGCCGGGCCACAATAACTATCTGCGGCGAGTAAGGCAAGCATTGGTAACTATTTGAGTTGAACGCACGGGGTCCAGGAAAGATCTTACGCAAACGGACGTTCCGTAATGATGGTCTCGTCACGACCCGGTCCAAACGAAACCAGGCAAATAGGCAAGCCCACCAGCTGAGAGATGCGGGCAAGGTAACGCTTGGCAGCATCGGGAAGCGCTTCGTAGGTTGGTCCGAGGCGGGCGGCAGGCCAGCCGGTCCAGGCCTCAAACACCGGCTCAACCCGGGCCAAATCGTCGGGATCGACCGGCATTTCCTCGAGGACCTTGCCGTCGAGTCGATGCCCAACGCACATCTGAATCTCGGGCATTCCCGAAAGGACATCCAGCTTGGTGACGGCCAGCGTCTGAACGCCCGACAGGCGACAGGCAATCCGCAACGCCGGAATGTCGAGCCAGCCGCAACGACGCGGTCGACCGGTCGTCGAACCGAACTCGGCGCCCTGAGCGCGCAAAGCCTCGCCGACCGGACCTTCAAGTTCGGTCGGGAACGGCCCAAGGCCCACGCGGGTTGCGTACGCCTTCACAATGCCGATAACCCGGTTGATTCGCGTCGGACCAATGCCAAGGCCTGCACACGCGCCGCCGGCGGTCGTCGACGACGAGGTCACGTAAGGATAGGTGCCGTGATCGATATCGAGCAACACGCCCTGTGCGCCTTCGAGCAGCACGTTTTTGCCAGCCCGGATCTGCCCATCAAGATAGAACGAGGCGTCGCCGACGTAAGGACGCAGTTGCTCGCCGAGCGCAAGGTATTCCTTCGCGATCGCATCGCGATCGGGGTTTGGCACCCCACCCCGCTGCAACTCGGGCAGCAGATGCTGGATGCTCTGCTCCATTCGTCGTACAAATCGCTCGGGATGCAACAGATCGTCGACTCGCAAACCGGTGCGAGCCGCCTTGCTCTCGTAGGTGGGTCCGATACCGCGCTTGGTTGAACCGACAGCCGACGGACCCTTTTCACGAACGCCGTCAAGTTCGCGGTGATACGGCATCGTGATGTGCGCCTGCCGCGAAATGATAAGTTTTTCGGGATTCGCAAGCAATCCGTGTTGACGGAACGCAGCGATCTCCTCGATGAGTACGCGCGGGTCAACGACCATGCCTTCACCGAGCACGCAGGTGGTACCCGGATGCAGAACACCCGAGGGTAAGAGGTGCGTCACATACTTTTTGTCGCCGACAACAATCGTATGACCCGCATTTGCGCCGCCAGCCCAACGTGCAACAACGTCGGCTTTTTCGGTTAGCAGATCGACAACCTTGCCCTTGCCTTCGTCGCCCCACTGGGCTCCAACCACGACTACAACCGGCATGACGTACCTTGCGTATTAGGATTTGTTTTCATCGAATCAACCGCGTTTGCGGGAACCTTTTTTTGAAGTCTTCTTTTCGCGGTGATGCATGCCCGCGAACACAACCTCGGTGAAGCCCCACCGTTCGGCGTAGGCTCGCGCTGCAGCGTGTGACAGTTCATCCGGAAAAACCGCAACCCGAGCGCCCCTGGCGCGCAATCGCTCGGCCTCGCGGGCGGACTCGTCGGCACGACCCACCACCAATGTCCCAACCGACGCACGCTCCCGCCACGGGGTTTTTCCACGGTTTTCAAGCGCAAGCGCCGCGGACTCGACATCGACTGCGAAACCAACCGCCGGACGCGGGTAACCGTAACCACCGATCAGTTCGTCGTAGCGCCCGCCTGCCAGGATCGGCTGGGCGGAGCCTTCGACAAAGGCTGAGAAACGAAGCCCGGTGTAATATTCAAAGCCCCGAATCTCGTTCAAATCGACGTGCAGCGCTGCCTTCACACCGCGTGCCTTCAGTCCATCGACAACGTCTTGCAGTTGCGAAAGCGAATCGCGCATCCGCGTGGTGGGAGCTTTTGCAAGCGCGGTGGCTATCACATTCGTATCACCGGACAGTGTCGGCAACAACGCCGCAAACTCACGCACATCTTTTGCGCCCTTGGCCTGTTCAAGCAAGACGGCAACTTCCGCTCGATCGCGACGCGCAACCCGTTCGCGAAAACGCTCGAGCAGGCGGTCGGGCAAGGCCAGCTCCTTGAGCAGTTCGCGTGCAAGCCCGAGATGCGCGAGATCCACGGTCGGCCCCGGCAATCCGATCGCTTCAAGGGCCGAGACCGCGAGCGCGATCATTTCGACATCGCCCGCTGTTCCCGAAAGGCCGCAAAGTTCGGCGCCGGCTTGAATGACTTCTTTTTGGGTGCCCTCTTGCCGATCGAAACGAAACACAGGACCTTCGTAGCACAGGCGAATTGGGCCACGCTCATCGGAATACCGGGTCGCGCACAGACGCGCGATCTGCGGCGTGATATCCGGACGCAGCGCCAAAACCTGCCCCGAGCTTGGTTCGACAAAGCGCACCGTCTCGGCCCGCGCCGTATCACCAAGCCCACGGGCCAATACGTCTTCGTATTCGAAGACCGGGGTGATGACCTGAGCAAATCCCCATTGCTCGTAAACGCGAATCAGCGTCTCGGCCAGGTATCGGCGCGCCGACGCAGCACCAGGCGCGAAATCGCGGATGCCTGCCGGCAGACGAATGGAGTCAACGTTGAACATTGGGGAAGAAATGCCCGGCAACCCTAGGGTTACTTAGTCGACCTTGTTGACGGCGTTGCGCAATTTGCCGTTCTTGAAGTAGTCGACGAACACTTCGGCCAGTTCGATCGCAACCTTGACCTGCGCCTCCTTGGTCGAGGCACCGGTGTGCGGAGATGCAAGCACATTGTCGAGCTCGAACAGCGGCAAGGGGCCACAGGGCTCTTCGCCGAAAACGTCAAGAGCGGCGCCCGCCAGATGGCCCGACTTCATGACCTCGTATAGGGCGGACTCGTCCACGATGCCGCCGCGCGCACAGTTGATGAGATAGGCGCTCTTCTTCATCTTGAGCAGGGTTTCGCGACTGAAAAGGTTGCGCGTCGAATCCACCAGTGGAATGTGCAACGTGACGAAATCGGAGCGCTTCACGAGGTCCTCGAACGTGACCAACTCGACACCGGTCGGAGGGACAGCGCCTGCGGGCAACATGGGATCAAAAGCGAGGACCTTCATGCGAAGGCCGACGCCGCGATCCGCTACCAGCTTGCCGATGTTGCCGAAGCCGACCACGCCCAGGGTCTTGCCGGTGATCTCGACGCCACTGAAGCTCTTCTTGTCCCACTTGCCGGCTTTCATGCTGGCGGTTGACTGGGGCAGCTTGCGGGCCAGAGCAAACATATAAGCGATCGCGAGTTCACCAGCCGCCGTGCCATTGCCGGCCGGCGTGTTGATGACGCTCACCTTGGCTGCGGTCGCAGCTTTCACGTCGATGTTGTCGACGCCGACGCCTGCTCGACCCACGATCTTGAGGTTGGTTGCTTTCGCGAAAACATCGGCGGTGACCTTCGAGGCCGAACGAACCGCGAGTCCGTGGTAGTTCCCGATGATCTGCTTTAATTCATCGCCGGTTTTACCCGTGATGACATCCACGGTGAGACCGCCCTCGCGCAAAATGCGCTCGGCTTCGGTGGACATTTCGTCGGCGATCAAGATACGAATTTGTTCAGACATTGCTGGGTCCTCGTGTTGGGAAAAGCGATCTATCCGTTTTGTTTGCAAAAGTCGCGCATGAACTCGGCAAGGGCCGAGCAGCCTTCGACTGGCATCGCGTTGTAGATCGAGGCGCGAACGCCACCGACCGAGCGATAGCCCTTGAGTGAAACGAGATCGCGTGCAGCGGCTTCCTTGAGGAACTTGTTCGTTACGTCCTCGTTGGGAAGCAAGAACGTCACGTTCATGTGGCTGCGGGCAGCCGTGTCGGCAACGGTGCCCTTGTAGAACCCACCCGAACCATCAATCGCGTTGTAGATGGCCGCAGCCTTTTCCGCGTTGCGCTTTTCAAGGACGGCAAGGCCACCCTGGCGTTCCATCCAGCGGAAGGACTCGAGCAAGACATAAATGCCAAAGGTCGGCGGCGTATTGAGGCAGCTCTTGGCTTCTGCGACCGTCTTGAAGTTGAAAATATCCGGCAGCGATGCGGGGCAACGCTCAAGCAGATCCTTGCGCACAATTGCGAGCACCACGCCCGAAGGACCGAGGTTCTTCTGCGCGCCTGCATAAACCAGCGCTGTCCGGCCGATCGGATGCGGTCGAGACATCATCTCGGAAGAGGCGTCCACGATCAGATTTGAGTGGGTCGGCCACTCTTGCAAACGGTGACCGTGTACCGTTTCGTTCGAGCAAACGTGGAGGTAGGCAGCGTCTGCGGCAGCCGTCCATCCCGATGCGGGGCGATCAAAGCCCGTGGCTTCGCTAGAACCGATGACGCGCATCTTGTCGGCGGCGACGTTCTTGCCAAGCGATGCGGCCTTCTTTGACCACAAACCACTGACCACGTAGTCGGCCTTGCCATCGCCGAGGAAGTTCATAGGGATGGTGGCGAAGAGCTGCGAGGCACCGCCCTGCAGGAACATCACCTCGTAGTTGTCTGGAATCTGCAACAGCGCGCGACACGAGGCGATCGCCTCATCAAGCACACCGTCGAACTCTTTGCCGCGGTGACTGCATTCGGCAATGCCGAAGCCTTTGCCCTGAAAATCAACCAACGCACGCGCCGAGGCCTCAAGAACCTCGGTCGGCAACATCGCCGGTCCAGCACTGAAATTGTATACGCGCTTCTGTGTCGTCATGTGGGTGAGCCCGTCGTTTCGGGCCCGCGTAACATAAACGATCAAGCGCGCATTGCGAGTGTGAAATTCACTCGAATATCGGACCGTTTTTACCGTTGTCGTCCCGACACCAGGAGGCCTCACGCGCTGAAAAATCGAGCGGCTCGCCGAAGCTTGCGTCGATCATTTCATCCACGGTCGCACCGTCGAGACGCATCAGTTCTTCCCGTTCAAATTCTGCAAAGCTTCCGTAACCTTTGTCGTAGCGCATGGGGCAACCTCCGTCTTTGACATAAGTAGGCATCTCGCCTACATGTAATACAAAGTATGCCATCCTGCGCTTTCGTCAAGTTTCCTGCTGTCGCGGACTGCGGCACTCGGACAGGCAAAGGCTTACTTCGGCTGCAAATCGGTGTTAGGAAATACGGCTCCCCGGCGGTCCCGGGGAAAAACGACATGGGACGGATCATCGCGGTTGCCAACCAAAAAGGCGGCGTGGGCAAAACCACGACGGCCGTGAACCTATCTGCATCGCTCGCAGCCGCTGAAAAACGCGTCCTGTTGGTCGACATGGATCCGCAGGGCAACGCGTCGTCCGGCCTTGGCCACCCCCCTGCCCCCGGCAACGAAAGCGCCGACGACGACAACACGATCTACAGCGTCCTGCTCGGGGACAAGTCTTTAAAAGAAGTCACCCGCAAGACCGAGTTGCAGTTTTTGGAGCTCATCGCCGCAAGCCAAAACCTGACCGGCGCCGAGATTGAACTCGTTAAATTCGAGGATCGCACGCAGCGGCTGAAAAACGCGCTCCGCCTGGTCGCTCCGGACTACGACTTCGTCCTGATAGACACACCCCCTTCGCTCGGCCTTTTGACGCTGAATGCCCTGTGCGCCGCGGACGGGGTTCTCGTCCCGCTGCAGTGTGAATACTACGCGCTCGAAGGCCTTTCGCATTTGAAGGCGACGATTGATCTGGTGGCGCGCTCGTTGAATCCTGGCCTCGCCATTGAAGGGGTTTTGCTGTGCATGGTCGACACCCGGCAAAACCTCACCGAGCAGGTCGCCGACGAGGTTCGCAAACACTTTGCGAGTGCCGTATACGCCACGACAATCCCACGCAACGTCCGCCTTTCGGAGGCGCCTTCGTTTGGAAAGCCCATCCTGCTTTATGATGTGGCCTCGAAAGGCGCCAAGTCGTATCTGGCGGCTGCGCAAGAATTCATCAACCGTCACACATCGGCCGCAGCGCCAGCGAAACCCGGCACGGAGCAAGGCTCGTGAACAGCAAACGGCGTGCGCTTGGCCGGGGTCTTGCGGCCTTGATCCCTGCGGCGGCCGAGCCAGAACCGAAGCCTATCGTAGCACAAGTCACCGAACCCGTTCCGACCGCCCGGCCCGCCAATGGGCTTGCGAAGATTCCGATCGAGGAAATTCACCCTTCGAATGTGCAACCTCGACAGGTCTTCGAGGAAACGGCGCTCAACGAGCTGGCAGCTTCGATTCGTGAACAGGGCATCATTCAGCCGATCGCCGTGCGACCACGCAAAGCCGGTGGCTACGAGATCATTGCGGGCGAGCGCCGTTGGCGGGCAGCACAGCGAGTGGGCCTGCACGAAGTCCCTGCCGTCATTGTCAACGTCGAGACCAATCGAGCATTCGAGATGGCGCTCGTTGAAAACCTGCAACGCGCCGATCTCAATCCGATCGAAGAGGCCGAAGGGTTTCAGCGCCTCATCGCCGAGTTCAGCTACACCCAGGAAAAACTGGCCACCCGTGTGGGCAAGGATCGCAGCACGGTGGCCAACGCGCTCCGGCTGCTTCGCCTGCCTGAAAAGGTTCGAGCGCTCGTGACCGATGGCCGGCTTTCGATGGGGCACGCGCGCGCCCTGCTTGGCCTCGAACAGCCGATTGCCATCGAACAGCTCGCCCGTCAGGCCGTGGCTCGCAACCTCTCGGTCAGAGCCGTCGAGACGCTGGTTCGCAAGGCGCGACCGGGACAGGACCCGGCACCCGAACGCCTTCCGCCGAAGGCTTCGTCTGCGGTCCGGGATCTTACCGACCGACTGCAAAAAGGTCTCGGTACCAAGGTCAAGGTGGCGGAATCGGGCCCGGGACAGGGTCACCTTGAGATTTACTACCATTCGCTCGATGAGTTGGATCGCCTCCTCGCACGACTCCTCCCGTCTAAATGAGCACCTCCTCTGAAAAAAAAGGTCCGGAAAACCGGTCCAGCCTCCGCATCAACCTGGCCCTCGAAATAGGGTACCGATCGGCAGGCGCGTTCCTGATTTCGTACTCGGTCAACCTGTCGCGCGGTGGGTTGTTCATCGAGTCCAACACGCCATTGCCCACGGGCACGCCCGTTGATCTCAAGATCAACACGCCGGATGCGGAAACCATCGCCATTCGCGGCACGGTGGCCTGGGTTCGCTACACCGCCGATGGGGGCGAAGGCGGCGAGCCACCGGGCATGGGTATTGCGATTGCGACAATGGAAGATCGCTACGGTCTGCTCATTGATCGCATTGCCAACAACTTCCTCGGCATTCACATTTTGCTTGCGGTCGGGCAAGGTCAACCCCGCATCCGCCAGATGTTGCACCGCCACCTGGCAGCGACGGTTTCGTGTCAGGTCGAGGACGCCGAAGACGCGTTTGAGGAAATTAACGACCGAGCCGATTGCGATCTGGCCATTGTAAACCTCGACTGGTTGCACGGTGAACAGTTGTTGGTGACCCTGCGGCAAAAACAACCGCAAATGCCCATTTTGGTGTTTGCCCGCAATCCAAGCACGCGGCAGCACGCGATCGAGATTGGCGCAACCGCAACACTTGAGAGCCCGCCCACGTATCCAGAACTCCGCGCCGCAGTGATTGCCGCCCTCGCCCGCCCATCGTCGATCGGCAACGCGGGCTAAATTGCCACGGGCATCTTGATGGCGAACGCGGTATTCTTGGGCCATGCCCGTCGTGCTGAACTGGAATGGTGAGGAACTGCCAACCGAACTGCGCGCGCTGCCGAAAGGGCGATATGTGCTGCAGCCGGTGGATGAACTTCAGTCGCTGACCCCCGAGGAAAACGCCGGGTTGATTCAGGCGTTGGAGTCATTGCGGCAAGGTAAGTCCACGGACGCGGAGACCGTTTTCTCCCGCATCGAAGGAAAACTTCGTCGGTGAGGGTTGTCTTCGCGGCAGAAGCTGAAATCGACCTCGACGCTGCGGTGGAGTACCTCGCCCTGCGAAATCCGGTTGCCGCTTTCCAGCTGCTCGACGATATACGATCGCTTGTTGCGCGCCTCTCGGCCGGGGACTTCGAGGGGCCAATGATGAAACTTACAAGCGGCGAGATGATCCGAAGCTGGCCGCTTCCGCCCTTGCGCATTTACTACAGGCGAAGTTCTGACGTTCTGGAAATCGTCCGGATCTATCACCAGGCGCGGCGACCAATAGCGAGATAAGGGGGATTACAACCCTGCGCTGTTTGCCGGTCGCCGATGTTTTGAGCCCCAAAAAGCACAAACGCCGTCGCAATATTCGAACGTCAGCAGTGGGATCCCTGCCGCCGTCTGCGTGGGGGGACTTGGTACGCCAGATCCTCAGTCTCACTGACTCTATTGGTATATCATATGAGTCAGTCGACAGGGATGATCTACGCTACATCCTCTATGGCCATCGCAGCCTTGCCGAGAGCGCGAACACCATCTTTCACCCAAAGACAAACAAGCTGCTCCAGGGCTTGTTCGAGAGCGGTCACCCATCACCAGGCGCGGCGGTTTTCAAGGAACGGATTCACCTGGTTGTTGCGGTCCACGAGGAAACGTTCCACGACCACGAGATCCGGCAAACGATGGTTCTATTTTTCAATCCGCATTTTTTCGAGCGGGACAACGCCCCTTCGTTCCCTCTTCGATGGCCCAAAGAGACAGAGGCCCCTCTTCGTGTCGGACATCCGCTCTGGCCCGAACGCACCGAGCGATAGCGAATCAACCAACGTCTGATTCGCTATCACTTTTGAAGGAGACGATCGGACTTGAGCGGCCCGGCGATTCGCTCGGCTACCACCGTCATGATGTTGTCGCGTACCTTGGGGAGAAGATCATTTCCAAGATTCCAAACGCCACTCTTATTGCCATTTTTGTCCATGATTGGTCCACGATCCACCGAGTAGAAGGTGTGGACGTAATTGACGACATCCACACCAGACTCACGGCCGCTTGCGGAACAACAACAGATGCTCGCGCCGCGGGGTATTCTCGAACACCGCACGCAATCGCGAATCCCTCGGTCGACGTTCCTGTGATGCGAATGCCACCGGCTGCAGGCCCGCCTCGTGGGCGGCATCGGCGGTATCGTCGCGTGCATTTTCCGGTTTGCTATCGAGCACGCCATCGCCCACCACCAGCAACGCCCACGCCTTGGGTCGTAACATCCGGGCAATCTCGGCCATGAACGCCGAGCGGGCCCGTCGAAACGTTCGCGAGTGCGAACCCGGCATACCGATTTGCATGGCGGCGAACTTGGACGAATCGAGACCCGTGAAGTGGTAGCGCGTTTCGTGCAGGCGCAGATAGTCGTAGATCCCGGCGTAAGGTGGCGACGTCACAATCAGTGATACCGTCGCATCGTGCACGCCCTTGCACTCGCGGGCGTCCGCGACGGCGGTCTCCGGAGGTCGGGTCTTGCCCACAACCTGCTGCAGATCCGCCAAGGCGTCACACAGTTCCCGAACGCGTCGGGCAAAGAACCGTGATGGAACACCCCGACCGATGCGGCGCACAAACGCGTCCTCCCCGTCGTCGGACATCCACTTGGTTGCTGCGGCTACAACCTTGATGCCCGGGCCGGCTTCTTTGCTCCACTTGACGAGGCTGGAGGACAGACACATCCACAGTGCCCGTCGCATCTCGGGATCAATCTTTTCGACCGCGGCGATGCAAGCCCTCAGACCCAGCAGTTCCAGGAAGACGTGGGGTTCAAACCGGGGTCGCTCAAGGCGGGCCCACGCTGGCATTTCCTCAAGACGCGTGCGACGCATGGCGCGTTCCGCAGAATCGTCGGCGATCTGATCGGCGATCTCGATGAGGTGTTTGCGACGGGCACCATCCATCGGTGTTGTGCGTACCCTCGCGATCTCGACCGCCAGGGGACTCGCGTCGGAGCCCGCAACGGCGACGCCCGCAGCCATGGCCTCGACGAGAACCGTACCACTACCGCAGAAGGGATCGTAGACTCGCCCGCGTGCGCCGGCGTAACGTTTGATGGCGCCCGACGCGATCGACGGATGCAGGCGCGCCGCGTAGGGATGAAAACAGTGGGTCAACGACCGTTCTTGCTCGGGGTTGAGGCGAAAGAGATCGGTCAGGAAGTGCGCTTCGGCCGGATCACCGCCCGATTCGACTGCGCCCTCGAACACCGAGTAGGCCTGTTTTCTTTTGGGTGGGATCATCCGTTCCAGCGCGAACTCTCGAAGACACCTTCGAGCAACTTGTCGACCTCCCCTACCATGCGACGGGCCGACTCGGTACCGATCGCCTGTAAACCCGCCCGAATATCCTGCAAATTGCGCAATTGTGAGAACAACATGATGTCGGAAAGCGGTTCGCCGCCAAGGAGCAGGTTGCGAATGGTACCGAGCTCGTTGAGCATCGTGTCCAGATCCACGGCAACCCGATCGGGACGCTGCGCCTCGGGGTGATCGCGGTAGTGGCGCTCAAGCACGGGTCCGACGATTTCTTGCAGGAGCGCCACCTGATCGGCGTTGTTCCAGATGTGCTTCAGCACAAAAAAATCGCTTTCGTCCACCTGCGTCCGCCCGTCGATGACGGCACTCGCGACAAACAACTTCAAGAGTTTGACCACGCGGCGATCGGAAAGGCTCACACCCTCGGCGCGGATCTGCGCCACAAGTGCCTTATAACGCACCAGGAACTCACCAGGAAAGTTCATGCGCTCTTCAAGTGTCGCCTGCAGCGCGCGGATTTCGTCGATGCCGAGGATGGGCTTTGTGCGATCGTCGGCGCCGCTGCTTTCGGCGATTTCATTGCGAATGCCGCGCTCGATGAGGCTTTGAAAATGGAAGCTGTCCAGGTTGTCGGCCGGAGCGCGGACAAGGAAACGATCGTAAAGCGCCGCGAGCGCTTCGTCGTTGGGGACTTCATTCGTCGCACCAAACAAGGAACAGAGAGGCACCCGTCGGCGCTCGTTGCCGACGAAGAAACGGCGTTCGTTGAGGATGGAAAGCAGCGAATTCAGAATCGCCGAGTTGGCCTTGAAGATCTCGTCGAGAAAAACGATCTCGGCCTCGGGCAACATCGCCTCGGTCCGGCGCAAGTAGGTGCCCTCGCGAAACGCCTTGATGTCGACGGGACCAAAGATCTCACTTGGCTCGGAAAAGCGCGTCAGCAGGTATTCGAAGTACCGGGCATCAAGAAGGCGCGCAAGGTGTCGCAAAAGTGCCGACTTGGCGGTGCCCGGCGGCCCGACGATGAGCATGTGCTCGCCTGCCACGAGGGTGATGAGTAACAGCCTGACGATTTCCGAGCGACCGACAAAGCGCGCATCGAGCACGCGCGCGACTTCACGCAATTTACCCCCGACCCCAACCCCAACCCGCATGGCTTCTCCGGCGGCGGGGTTGGATGCGGGAGGCACACCTGTGCCGGACTTTGTTTCGGACAACGCCATGGACGGGCTATCGTACGTGGAACGGCTCTGGATTTCGAGGAGATACGCGCTGTACTACCTGCAGCATCACGCCCGGATGGCGCGCCTCGTACAGCTGGCCCACGGTTTCGAGGCGGCCAAGGACATCCATCATGCTGGCGAAACCAGTTTCAACGAACCGGTGGCTGCGGTGCTGCTCTAGATCAGGTGGTGTGACGAGCGAAGGAGCATGCGAAAACGCGGTATGCAAAAGCGCCGAGAGCACCGGCCCGGGCGACTGCGTCGGCCCCCGCATCAGCTGAGAAAGCCACAAACAGTGGGCCAGAAACTTGGTCGCAGCCCGCAATTCTTCGGAGCGCGAGATTGCTTGCCGCGAATACTCGACAAGCGTGGTGGCTAGCACCTCGCCCATCGAAGCGAGGCCACGTTCAAGAATGCGTCCGGCTAACAGTCGCGCAAGCGGCGCGAAGCGAATCACCGAGAGCATGCGTGGCCAGGCGATCGCGTACCCACCACCGCCGAGAGCCAAAACGGCACCCAGTGGCGAGGACACCTCGAGTGCATCGAGGATCGGGCGCGTGCCGGGTGCGGGTTCAAGCGCATTGAAATCCCGGGTTGTCGAGGCGATGCGAACCCGCCGCAGTTTTGAAAAGTGACGCATGTGCGCCGGAACGGGTCGACCAACGTAAGTGCGTTGACCGGCCCAAAACGTCACCTGATGTTCGGCGCGGCGCAAACGCTCGAGACCGCGCTGCAAAGAATACCGATCCAATGCAGAGGCCACCGATTCGGGGGCGTGCAAGGTGGCCATTTTGGTGGTGAGCGCAATCAAGGACGACCGCCTGCGCATCGCCCGACTGCCTTCTTCCAGGACAGTATCTGAATCGGCGGATAGCGCGACGAGGTTGTGCAAAACGATCGCGAGCCGCCAGGAATCGGAATCGAGCGACGGGTGCGACGTGGCCACCGGCAAGTTCTGTAGCACAGAATGCCGGGCCACTTGCAAGGACAACTCCGCATCGCGGCCGACGCGCGGCAACCGGGGCGCAGGGACCATGGCGGCCCCATCCTCTGGACCAGATGGCGACGTGAGATCGCCGACGATGGCACTGACAAACGTAGCACCGAGAAGCCGCTCCATGGCGCGACGATCGAGCGGCCGGAAAACCGAAACGATCCCACCCCGCACAAGCGGCGAAAGAAACGCTTCGAGCAACCGGCCGGCCGACATGCGCCCTAGCCTGCGCCCCAAAGCGGCATCAAGTTTCGATCGCGATAGCGGAGCTCCCGTTCCAGATCGGCGGTCATGGGCTCGTCCGTACGCTCCCGCTCCTCTGCGGCGGAAAGTTCAAGCCGCGACAACAGGCTTGCCTCGAGGGGCGAAAGACGATTCGCTTCGATGCCCACCGGCGGGCCCGCTTCGGTGAACAACACGACCCGCCCGCCCCCGGTTCCCAATCGTTCTTCCAGCAACCCTTCCGAAACGCTTGGACGGAGCGCACAGCCAAGGGGAATGAATACACCCCGCGCGGCCGACTTGAAAAGAGTACCAAAGGGCAAGGCCGTCAATCCGTCCGAGGAAATCACCAGTAAACCCGAAGCCAGCGCCACCACCCGGTGGTGCGCTAGCAAGGGCGCGGGCAACGCGAAGAACACCCGCCGCGCCCAGGCGATCTGATCCCAGGGAATCAACGCAGCCATCGGATGCTCCTTGCCGATCGCGCCACGAACCAGGCTGAGCCCAACCGACATGTCGAGCGCGGTGGAACGAATCGCTTCCGGCATTGACGGCGCTTCGGCAGGACGCGCTACCGAGATCAGCCGCTCGACCGCAATCGCACGCGGCGCTGGTTCAAGCAAGCGCGGAGCCAGGGGTGAAGGCTGAAGTAACAACAGGCGATCGCCACCAAACAAGCTGCCGCACGCATCCAGGTGTAAGGGATGGCGATAGCCCGCCGCAACCGCAACACCCGAAGCCGCCGGCAGGAACATCGACACGCCGGGTGTGGTACGCAAAAGCCGAACCAAACGGGCCGGCGGATCTTGAAGGCGAAAGAAATGGAATCGGGCGACTTCTCCCGTGCTGCTTTCCGGTTCACAAAGCGATGCAAACGCGATCACACCGGTGCGATGGAAATACGATACCATCGTCTCTCCAAGTCCCTGTCGAACCGTGAGGTAACAAAGGGGTGGCAAGGCACGCGGGGCGAGACCCTCCGGACCGTGCGGTTCGCGTACCAGTTCAAGTCGCATCACGAGATCTCGCAAGCTCAATTCGCCGTCAATTTTGAATGCGAGCTCGCCCTGATGCGCGTGAACCGTCAGATCGGCAACCCCGGAGCCCGGGTGGTCCACGTCATATCCCAGCGGGGATCGCGTATCCCGAAGCGCCACGAAATGGCGACCGGATCCCGTGAACCCTTGGCCCTGCGCGGCCCGGGCGGCGCGGACCGGGACATCGATGGCATGCTGGGTAACCTGCGAGAGGCGCACCAGCACCTCACGGGCGCCCTGTCCGTGGCGAGCCAACAGAATCTGCACGGAGGCGGCCGCATCGTCGAGATTGGCCTCGGCGGTCAAAATGCGAAGGAACGAAACCACGCGATCGAGGGTCGCGAAGCGGAACAAGATGTCCGACCCCAGCGCCAGCCCCCGGGACGTTGGCGCGAGCCCGGGGAGCACAAATCGAACTTGCCCCGGAGCCACTCGAACGAGCATGAAAAAAGTCTAAGTTTTTCCGATACAATAGCAATCCCCATGTCCTCCGTTTCTGCCGGCCCCACTTCCACGCCTCCACCGGGCACTGTCCTTGCTGATCGATTTGTTCTGGGCGACGCCCAGGCTGCGGAGGCAGGCCTCGGTATCTTTCGGGCCAAAGATCGCTCCAATGACGAGGACGTTCTCGTATTGCTCGCGACGCCCGACGCAAACACGCAGGCGGCTTTGCAAGCCGATCTCGCGCGCGCACAGCGAGCACCCGTCAACGGTATGGCCAAGATCATCGCCTTCGGCAAACACAACGAACACCTGTTCCTCGTCAGCGAAACCGGCGGAGGCCATTGCCTTCGACAGCTGATTGCCGCCAAGCGTTCACAAAACGAACCCGTGGGTGGCCGCGTGGCGCACACCTTGCTCGGCCAGATTGCAACCACCCTGGTCGAGGCCTACAAAACCATGGCACACGGCGCACTTAGCCCCGAAACGGTGGTGGTGGGTCGCGACGGTCGCGTGAGCATCCTGTTCTGGGGCGTCGCGCGTGGGCTGCCGGGCCTGGTTCGGCTCGGAAACATGGACAATCTGTATTCGGCTCCCGAAATTACACAGGGCGGCGCACCTTCAGCCCAGGCCGACGTGTTTTCACTGGGCGGTCTGCTTTACGAGATGCTGACAGCCGCGCCTCCGGTCGCGCCCTTGCGGCCGCCGAGCCAACGCGTCGCCGATCTTTCGCCGATGGTCGATGCGGTCCTCAGCAAATCGCGCGGCAAAAACCCGCTGGGTCGACAGGGCACGCCCCAGACCCTCGTCAACGAAATTGCCGGGGCACTCAAACTGGAGGCCGCGACCGGGATCGGGCCAGGCGGCCCGCCAGGAACGGCCATCTCCTTTCCGGGTCCGGGGCAGTCCAGCAACTTGGTCGGACCGGGAGCTCCTTCCGGGCTTGGCATGCCTCGAGTTACCGGTCAGGCATTTAACGTCGCGGCGGCGGCAGGCGTGGATTCGGACAGCGATCGCTGGCTCATCCAAAAAGGCAAACTCGACTTCGGCCCCTTCTCCCTTGCGGTCCTGAAAGCCGAGATCGTCCGTGGTGCGTTTGGCAATGAAGATGTTCTTGTCGACACCGATTCGGGTGAACGTTGGCGCCTCGGTAAACATCCCATGTTGGGCGACTTCGCCCGCGATGCGGTCCGCAAGCTGGAGGTGCAACGACGGGCCCATGCCGATGCGTCACTCGAGAAGTCCGAAAAGAAAAAAGGCCGATTTTCAACCCTGGTCATTGTAAGCGTGATCGCCGTCCTTGCCGTCGGCGGCGGTTTGTATTTCTTCGGACGTGAAACCGCCAAGGAAAGTGAACTGGCCGAGCGCGTGGGCGAAGCCGACATCGATCAGTTCTTGAAAGGCGTCAAGCTGGCTTTCAACCAGCCCCGAAAACCATCCCGCTCCCGCCCTCGCACCGCAGGCGGCAGCAAATCCAACGACGAGTTCGACGACACGCAGGTACTCGGCGACGTGAGCAAAGGCGGCGGCGATGCCGTACTTGGCGAGGACGTAATTCAGGACGTGATGACCCGCAACTACCGTGGGTTAATCCCGTGTGTCATGCAAGCGCGCTCAAGCACACCGGGCCTGGCGCAGATTGACATCGACTTTGTCGTTCAGGGCTCGGGCAAGGTGTCGGCGGTCAAGGTCAACGGCCAGAAATCGGGGCCATTCCCCGTGTGCGTCCTCGACCGCATGCGCTCGTTCAAGTTCCCTTCGTTTGACGGGAACAAGACGATTGCAAGCTGGTCGATGAGCATCCGTTAGCGAAACGTACTACGATGCAGAGACGGGGTTCTCGAGAATACCGAGACCCTCGATCTCCACTTCCATCTTGTCGCCGGGCTTGATCCAAAGTGGCGGTGTGTGCGCAAACCCAACGCCGGGTGGCGTTCCGGTTGGGATCACATCGCCCGGCTCAAGCGTCATGCTGCGCGACAGGAATGCAACGAGCTCGGCCACGCCGAAGATCAACTGGCTGGTATTCGAGTCCTGCACGGTGCGACCGTTGAGGCGCAGGGCGATTCGAAGGTTCTCGGGATTCGGCACCTCGTCGCGGGTCACGATGTAGGGACCAATCGGCGCAAAGGTATCGGGCGCCTTGCCCCGCGACCACTGGCCGTCCGCAAACTGAAAATCGCGCGCGCTCACGTCGTTGAAACAGGCGTAGCCGAGCACGTGGGACATCGCGTTTTCCTTGCTGACGTGTTTGGCGCGGCGTCCGATGATGACGGCCATCTCGGCCTCATAGTCGGGTTTCTCACAACCGAGCGGGATGACGACGGCGTCACCGGGCCCACAAATCGACGTGCCAAACTTGGCAAACATCACCGGGCTCTTGGGGATCTCCATCTTCGATTCGATGGCGTGATCTCGGTAGTTCAAACCGATGCACATGATCTTGCCGGGACGGGCGACGCTGGCCAGAAGGCGGACGGCGTCGATCGGCATCGATCCACCTTTCGGATCCCGCAGCAACGCAAAGGCGGCGCTGGTTTCGTCGTACCAGGCGAGATCTTGAGCGGAAGGACCACCGTCGGCAGCCATCACCGATTTACCATCTGCGGACAGCACACCCATGCGGGCGTTTCCGGGACTCTTATTCTCTTCGAATCGAACAATGCGCATCGCTTGGACCTCGGGGTGAAAGGAGCGCGTGTAATATCACAGAACCGCTGTCGCGCGCCACGGCGGGTAGCTCCGGGAGAAGTCAGGCGCCGAGGATGTCAAAGCGGACGAGTTCATGGGGAGCCATCACAATGGGGCCACCCGAGTGAACCACGGGTGTCCGCCCTCGAAAACGTTCTGGCTCACCGACGGCTTGCGCGAGGTTGCGCGGCGACATGCGAAACACGTTGCCCTGCGTTGGAATTCCTTGAAAATGAACCTGGCGCTCGGAATCCCCGAAATTCGCGAGCAAGATCCGAATTCTGTTTTGCGAGCGCAAGACGAGCGCCCCGACCTCAAGCGGAAGCGAACTGGTGCTTTCGAGGACCACTGGCGACGAAAGCTCGGCCACGTCTGCGAAGGTGTGGAAAACCGGAAAGACGCAAGCGTGGGGCGAGCCAAAACCTTCCGGCAAAGCGGGGCCCTGCTCCGATGGCATGAGGCCGAGCGGCCCGGTGGTCTCGAAGTAAGTGACCCGGTCAAACCCCGCGCGCGCAACCATGCCGATGTGTACCGCGGTCCATGACGCAAGGCTTATGCTCGCCTGTCGTGCGTCAACATGACTTGCGATCCGGCCTTCGGGGCCTCGAAGGCTCGCACCCGGTTGCGGCTGAGGTCGCAAGTCGACGCGGCCCAACACGAGCGGCATGGAAGGCGAATGGGCCCTCACGGTCCGTGCAAGCGCAATCGGGACCGGCAAGTTTTCGACCAGTGTCCTATCGTCGTACAAATGCGACGACGGGGCCGTCGGCACGCACAGAAATCCTGCCTTTTCAGCCAGGTCGCGGTGTCGATTCGCCTCTGCGAAATACGGATGGGGCGCAACACCAATCGGAATTTCTGGAATCGAATGCTTCAGCACCTGTCGCGCTGCCCGTCGTACGTCGGAGGACAACACCTGGTCGAGCAAGGGCAATAACACAGCACCGACCATGCGCGGCGTGTAGGTATCCAGCACTTCAATTAGACGGACCATCTCGCGCTGCGGTGCTCGCGACAACCAGACGGCAAGTTCAAGCGGGACGTTGAAACGCCGCGACTCCTCGACGGCGGCGGCCATTTCGTCCGAGCTCGAGCCGCGCACGGGTACCAAATCCAGACGAAAAAACGAGGGTTTGAGCTGCTCAAGGCGTTGTCTTTCTCGGCCCGTGTGTGAACGCGATCCGAAGGGCAAACTGAACCCAATCGCAGGCAAACGAAAGGTTCGGTTGGCATCGACCGCGACCGAAACGGAAAACGAATCGGTGAAGGCCACGGGTGTCTGCGCCGGTGGAATCTTCACATCAAACTCAACCATCTGCGCAACGGTTGTTCCGGTCAGGATCTCAAACGGCTTGGGCAGAGATTGCGGCCGACTGTAGGTCTTGAGCGAATCGTCGCCCCATTGCCGTTGATCTTCGGCCTCAAACGTATCACCTGAAAACTTCAAAGCGACCGCGTAGGCTTCATCCGGACCGATGCGGTAGTGCAGCTCGCGCACATTGGAGAAAGGGGCATGGGGCGCAATGTCATCGGGGAAAACAGCCTCGGACCGACCGCCATCCACCGCGACCACCGTCGCACGGCGTCCCCGGTAACCTTCGATGGGATGCAACACGCACAGGCCGATTCGGTTCGAGAGGAAATCGGTTTCGGGCTGTCCAGATGCCGAGAACTTCACGTTCACGCCGTCGGGTGTGCGAGCGACCGAGATTTCGGCGCGCCACTGAAAACAGATCTCTGCGCTTTCATGCACGCCGAGACAACGAAGCTGGATTGCGTCCTCCGAGACTTCGATCTCCTCGTCAAACACCGCACTGGGTACGGTCACCCAGCGCTCGTCGCGCACCGCAAAATAGATGCGCCGGAGGACCTCGACGTCGCCAATCCGCAGATACAGGAGCTGCCCGTCGGCGAACAGGAACGACAGCGGTCCAAGTCGAAAATGCCGAGCCGGATTCATGAAACTTGGGCTTTGCTCAGCGGCCAAATCCCGCAGACCTCTCCACATGGGCCCGGTTCATGCGCACACCCGCTATTGAATCGAAATCGAAGAAGAATCGCTCGGCCCGGTGGTTCTCGAAAACCATATAGTCGTCGGCCACTTCCACCCGCACGATGCGTGAAACCGTGAGCGTTTCGCCCGCGCGGACAATGACCTGGGCTTCGCGATCTTCGGGCAGTGCATAGGCGCCGCTCTGGGCCTTGATCCCCTCGGCCGACAAGATGGCGATGACGGTTTCTTTTTTCATGGGCAGGCAGTCTACCCGCAATTCAATTTCTCTCGAAGATTCCGACCAAACCCTTGAATCCCGCCCGGATTTGCCTTGACTGAGCATTTGCTTACTCCATAGTTTCCAAAGCAGCAATGAGTGAAGTAAGCCATCGCATGGATGCGGCAGAGCGCCGAACTGCAATCGTCCAGGCTGCCATGCCATTGTTTGCGCGCCAGGGCCTGAGCGGCGTAACCACCCGCGAAATCGCCTCCGCGGCAGGTGTTTCCGAGGCGCTGCTTTACCGCCATTTCGACTCAAAAGAAGCGCTTTTTGAGGCTTCCCAGTCGATTTGCCTCGAAGAATCCCACGCGAACGCGCGCCGCATTGAGGCGTACCCCGATTCGACCGGCACCCTCGTCGCGGCGGTTTTTGTAATGATGTTTCAGGTTGGAGGCATGGCCGACGATCCCGATGGTCGACGCCGCCACATGCGGTCTATGTTCATGCGCAGTCTTCTTGCGGGCGACGGGTTCGCACCGGGTTTGCTGGCGGCCGCCTCGGAGCCCTGGATCCCAAAAATTCGCCGTTGCTGGGAATCAGCTCGGGCCGCGGGCGACCTTGTTGATGGCGTCCCCGTGCCAGAGTTTACGGTATGGATGGGGCATCACCTCGCCACCGGCTGTGCCTTCATGTGCCTGCACGGCGCACCGATCGTCGCCCTTCCGCTTGAGGGAGAACAGTTTCTCATTGAGCAAACCCGATTTGTATTGCGAGGCGTAGGACTCAAACCCGAGGTCATCGACCTTCACTTCAAGCCCGAATTGCTGCTCCGACTTGTAAAAGAGGCGTAATCGAAGCATTCACATTGCGCGGAACTGTTTCGCGAGGGTGCTTGACCCGGTAGGTTGCGGCGCGCAGACTGCGCCCCTGAAAATTTTCCACCGGAGAAGCATCATGAACGTCACGCAACGAACTCTTCACCTGACCCTCGCCTTGGCCCTCGTTATGGCGACCGGAATATCCGCCTGCAAGAAACAAGGCGGCGCCGTCGGCTCGGCTGCTACCGGAACTGGCGCTGGCGCCGGCGACGCGTGCACAAAGTACGCAACGGCTTTGTGTGAGATTGTCGGAGGCGATACCTCGCCAAGCTGCCAGGGCGCCAAGTCCACCGCAGAATTCATGTCGCCCGCCGCATGCACCGCGGGTCTTGCCAGCATCGACGTCTCGAAAACCAAGTACGCCGGCGCCCGCAAAGTCTGTACGGCGCTCGCTGACAGACTTTGCAAAGACGTGGATAGCGAGCCGGAAACCTGCAAGATGGTGCGCGAGCAAACCGAGAAGTTCCCGGTCGATCGCTGCAAGCAGATGGAAGGCCAATACGACCAGGTCCTCGCTTCGGTCAAGCAGATCGCGGAACGAAACAAGCCGCCGGCACCCGAAAAGATCGCCAAGATGGCCGAGGGAAATAACCCCTCCTATGGACCGAAGGACGCAAAGGTCACCGTCGTTGAGTTCTCGGACTTTCAGTGTCCTTTCTGCTCGCGCGCAGCCAACGCCATCACCGAGGTCAAGAAGAAGTACGGCGACAAGGTGCGCTTCGTATTCCGCCAGTTCCCGCTCTCGTTCCACCAACAGGCTCACATCTCGGCGCAGGCATCGCTCGCCGCCCACGCACAGGGCAAGTTCTGGGAGTTCCACGACGTGCTGTTTGCAAACCAGTCGGCACTGACCCTCGCCGACCTCGAAAAGCACGCCGCCAAGGCCGGTCTGCAACTCGCGCCCTTCAAGAAGGCCATGAAGGAAGAAACCTACAAAGCCGCAGTTGACGCCGACATGGCGCTCGGTACCGAGCTCGCCGTCAGCGGCACGCCGACCATTTTCATCAACGGCAAGCGCGTTGGCAATTCCACCGACGCCGCTGAACTCGGCAAGGCGATCGACGAAGCCCTCGCCGCCACGAAGGGCTAGTTCCCGAGGTTGCACGGAGTGCCGCGTTCATCGCGGGTACACCGTGCCTGCCAACCGCGACCTCAACATGATACGTTGCCTGCATGCGGGATGAAGATCTGTTCCTTTCCGTGGTGCGCCTCTGGGCAGCCACCGCATGGGCGGATGGCGTGTTGGCCGATGCCGAGCGACGTCTGTTGGAAGGGTTGATTGTTGGGGCCGAGGTAAGTGACCCGACGCGCACTGCCGCGCTGTCGTTCCTTGAGAACAAGGTCGAGCTGGATCGCAATGACATCGATCGGCTGTCCCCCAAGGAACGTCAGAGCCTGTATCGAACCGCATGCCGAATGACGACGGTCGATCGACATTTCGATAATGCGGAGCGCGCGTTCCTTACCCGACTTGGATCGCAGCTTGAACTTGACGCCGAATCCGTCGCGACAATCGAACGCGATTTCCTTCGTCCGGTTTAAACGGCGGGCAGTCCAAAGAAAGCCCGGGCCGTTTCAGTCGTGTCACGGGCCAGGGCCTCGGTCGATTCGCCGCGACACTCGGCAACCGTGGCCAACACCTGCGCAAGAAACGCCGGTTCGTTGCGACCACTTTTGGGCCGGTTCGGAAGGTTGCGCGGCAAAAGATAGGGCGCATCGGTTTCGAGCATCAGGCGATTGCCAGGAATCCGACGTACCAGCTCACGAAGTGGCAGACCACGCCTCTCATCGCAGATCCAGCCCGTGATACCGATGTGAAGATCGTCCTTCAGATACGCATCTGCCGCCGCTGAACTGCCCGTAAAACAATGAACCACGGCACGACGCAAACGGCGGCGGTGGTTGAGCAGAATCGCTAGAAAGTCCTCGTGTGCATCGCGCTCGTGCAGGAAAACCGGCAGCTCCAATTCCGCAGCAAGCTGTAGCTGTGACTCGAAGGCCAGCCGTTGCTGCGCGGGTTCACAATAGTTTCGGTTGTAGTCGAGGCCGCATTCGCCAATCGCAACAACCTGTGATTGCCCACTCAAAACCTTCAGACTTTCCAGCGCCGCTTCGTCGCAATCCCGGGCGTGGTGGGGATGAATCCCAACCGTGCTGAAGAGCCGGCCCGGCAAACGGGTGGCGAGTTCGGCCGCCGCACGACTTCCGTCCACGGACGTTCCCGTGATGACCATCTGTATTACACCGGCCGCCTCAGCACGCTTGAGCATTTCGGAGAGATCGTCGCGAAAGGCTCTATTGGTCAGGTTGACGCCAATGTCGATCGTTGGTGGGCTGGGCATGCGGTCCTCCGTAACTCTTACCCCAGGCTACTTTGTTCGCAAAAGGCGCATCAGATCGCGTACGGTTCGATGCGCCTCAAGGGGATGCCGCAGATGAAGAGACCCGTCCACCTCGTACCGGTTCCGCCTGCCGATCCGGGTCGGCGCCACAATTTCTTCTTTCGTGAGATCGGCCATAATACTTTGCACGGTCCGCTCTGTGATGCCGACCCTGTTCGCCACGTCTCGAATCCGTACATCGGCGTTCTGCGCAAGACAAAGCAAGACGTGAGCGTGGTTGCTCAAAAAAGTCCATGATGGAACGGGGGCAAGCTTTTTTACAGGCATTGGAGGCTTGAAGGAGATTTCACACGAACTATACTTCATGTTTTAGTTTTCATGCTATATTTTTCATGCATCAGTTTTCGTAGGTAACCGAATCAGCCATGTCCGAATACCACGCCCCAGAAACCGGCCGCCCCCTTCGACGGGTTGGACAGTTGCTTGTCCGGATCCGAAAGGATCTACAAATCATCGTGATTTACGCGGTGGCGATTGGGTTGCTGGCGCTCGCCACACCCATTGCGGTCCAGGTGCTGATCAACACGATCGCGTTTGGAGGCGTAACACAGCCCCTCATTGTTGTGGCGATACTGTTGGCGCTGGCACTGGCCTTGTCTGCGTTTTTTAGAACGGCACAGACCATCGTGGTGGAAATGCTTTCTCGGCGAATCTTCGTCGAGACCGCCACGCGTTTTGCGAACAACCTCGCCATCGAAGTCGGTAAATCTACCTCACCCGGCAAACTGCGGGTGCTCACCAACCGCTTTTACGACGTGGTCACGCTCGAAAAGGCACTCTGGTCGTGGCTGCTCGACGGTGCGGCGGCTCTTCTGCAAATTCCGCTTGGACTCGCGCTGCTGGCGTTGTACCACCCTTTCCTGCTGGCATTCGGTCTTGGCATCACGGTGACAGCCCTGTTCATCGTCTTTGTCCTCGGACGCGGCGCGGTGGCAACCGCCATTGCCGAGTCCAACGAAAAACACCGGTTGGTGTCACGAATGGAAGAGATCTCGGAGGCACCTTCCATTTTCGCGGGCGCGATGGGTCGCGAGCACGCAATGAACACCATTCTGAAAGGTGCGAACGGCTGGCTAACCCAGCGCGAGTCTCACTTCCGAATCTTGTTGCGACAAATGGTCGGATTCTGGGCACTCGAGGTTGTCGCCAGTGCGTCGTTGCTGATTATTGGAGGTGGCCTCGTTATTTCGGGGCAACTCACACTCGGGCAACTGGTTGCGGCCGAGCTTGTCCTCGCGCTCACCGTGGGTTCGTTGTCCAAGATCGCAAAGCTATTGCCGAAGGTGTACGACGCTGAAGCCTCGCTCGTCAAGCTGGCCTCGGTCGAGGAACTGAATCCGATGGAGGAGGCAGGCGCCCCGCTCCCTTCGACCAGCGGGCCGGGAAATCTGAACGCGCAAGATATCGTCCTCGGCGTCGATGGCAAACCTTTGACCGAGGCCGTTTCGTTTGCGTCGCCTGAAATAGGGGTGACTCATCTCGTTGGTAGTACCGCCGCCCTGAATGCGTTTTGCGCGGCAATTTATCGACGCAATCCCATCCTGTCCGGAAAACTTCAACTGGGTGATAGGCCCATCGAAATGTGGACTCCCGACGAGATCTTCAAAAAGGTTCATTTCTTGTCGGATCATTTGCTCCGCAACCGAACCATCTTCGAGCAACTTCGCGTCGGCACGCCCGTTGCCGACGATGTAACCGTCACGAAGGCCCTCAGCACGGTTGGACTCGGGAAAATCGTTACGTCCCTCCGACGGATGGGCGCCAATCCACTGGACGTTTCCGACCACTTTACGCCCGAACAACGATTCGCTGTGGCGGTCGCGCGCGCGATCCTCGAGAAGCCAGCCGTCGTGATTTGTCCTCCTGCGCTGGCCGGCCTGTCTCCGATATGGCGTCAACACCTGACTGCGATCCTCTCTGATTCGTCATACGGATGGTCGTGCCTGTTCCTGATGCAGGACCGTGGTGATTCGCCACAGGCGACCTCGACCGTGATTCTGACCCGTGCGGAGAACGCAGACCATCCGGAGGTGCTGTCGTGATCGTCACCTCCATGCAACTCGCCAAAGAGACGTTCACTCGAACCCGCATCCCATCACTTGTAAAACACGCGGGATGGGTCACAAGTTTCGCAGTGCTCGCGACCGTCGTGCTGTCGTTGATTGCACCCTGGCAGCAATCCGTTTTCGGTACGGGCGAGGTCATGGCGCGGGCGCCGGTGGATCGGCAACAACGCATCGACGCACCGATCAAGGGACGAATCGTCAATTGGCACGTCGTTGAGGGCAGTCACGTTCGTGCGGGCGATCCCATCGTCGAGATATCCGACGTGGATCCTCGATACGTCGAGCGACTCAATCAACGCATGGCTGCCACCCGCGACCGGCTCGAGGCAACGGTGTCACAAACGGGCGTCTACCGGGACCAAGAACGTTCCTACGAACGTTCGCGACAGCTCAAGGTGAAGGCGGCAGCGCTGAAGGTGCTCATGGCCGAGCAAAAGGTTAAGGCTGCCACGCAGAAACTCGAAGCAGAAAGGGCAGAGCTCAAAACAACCGAACTCAACCTCGTCCGCGAGCGTCGACTGGTGGAACAGGGACTTTCCTCAATGCGTGTACTCGAACTGGCTGAGCTTTCCGAGTCGAAGGCCCGGGCCGCGTTGAATCTGCGCCACGCAGAGCTAAGCGAAGCACAATCCAACCTCGCGGCCGAAGAAGCCGAGCGCTATCAGGTCGATGCGGAAAGTACCACCAAAACGCAATCGGCCGCCGCCGATGCGATCAAGGCGGGCGCCGACTCCGCCTATGCCAACGAAGATCTGGCCAAGCTGGAGATCGAACTCGCGCGACAGAATGCGCGCATCGTCACGGCTCCGAGGGACGGCACCATTCTTTCAGTCAGCGGAGGTCTCGGCGCCAGGATCGTCGCTATTGGAGACGAGTTGGCCGTGATGGTACCGGATACTGAATCGCGAGCCATCGAGTTGTGGATCGATGGCAACGATCTGCCCCTGATGTCCGAGGGCCGCGCCGTCCGGGTTCGGTTCGAGGGCTGGCCTGCCGTACAATTCGTCGGGTGGCCATCCGTTGCGGTGGGGACCTTTGGCGGACGCATCGCGGTCGTCGATTCGAGCACGGTGCGCGTGGGACAGTTCCGTGTCCTGGTCACCCCGGATCCAACCGAGCCCGCGTGGCCTCCTGCCGAGCGGTTGCGACAGGGGCTTCGTGCCCAGGGATGGATCCTCCTCGATGAAGTTCGCCTCGGATGGGAATTGTGGCGCCGATCCAATGGATTCCCCCAGTCCATCGCGCGACCCGACAAAAACAACAGCGGAAAGGACAAGACGAAGAAAGCGTCATACAGCGAGGAAGAACCATGAAATGTTCCGCGGGCTGGACGGCGATTGGTTTGATGGTACTCACCCTCCTTCCAAGCCAGGTGATTGCACAAGCCACAGGCGCGCTACAACTCGAGGAGGTTCTGCGCTCCGTCGATCAACACTTTCCAAAGATCCGTGCCGCATTCGAGAAAACCGAAGCCGCGCGGGCAAAACAGCTGCAAAGCGAAGGCGCCTTCGACCTCAATCTCCATGGCAAAGCACAGCATCTAGTCCGTGGAAAATTTCCGTCTTCGTCGATCGATACCTGGGTTGAACAGCCCACGACCCTCTGGGGTTTGAAGGTCGAAGGCGGCTATCGGAACGCATCGGGATTTCCAATTTACAATGGCCAAAACGTCACCAGCACCAACGGCGAAGTACGCATCGGCATATCGATCCCCCTGCTGCGCGACCGCGCCATCGACGACAATCGCTTTGAACTCAAGAATGCCAAACTGGGTGTGGAACGAACGTCACAGGAACAACGATGGGTTCGGTTGCAATCACGCCTCAAGGCAGCAAGCGTCTACCTGAAATGGGTTGCGCTTGGTCAGAAGCGCGTCGTCGCTGAACGGCTGTTGCAAATCGCGAGCGTTAGACAAGCCGGTATCGAACGCCAAATTGAGAGCGGACAGATCGCGCCCATCGAACGCGTCGACAACCAGCGTCTCATCATCAGTCGCGAGGAACGTCTGGTCGAGGCGACGCAGCAATTCGAGCAGGCCGGGCTTGAGTTGGGCCTATTTTGGCGAAGCGAGAATGGTCGGCCCAATCTTCCCACCGGCGGTTCGCTTCCCAACTGGCCGCCCGCATCGATCGTGGATGGTGATTTGTCCTACGATCTCGACCGGGCCATCGAAATCCGACCCGACGTATTGGCTTTGCGCTACGCGGCCGAGCAACTGCAAGCCCGGGTTGAGGTTTCGGAGAATCGCCTCAAACCCACGATGGATCTGCGGGTAATGGCCAGCCAGGATTCGGGTGATCCGCGCCCCTACGCGTTTTTCGCCGAATCCGTCAACGAAACCGAAGTGGGTGCGGGACTCACCTTCAAGCTGCCCGTGCAACGACGCAAAGCTCGCGGAGAGGTTGACCAATCCCTCGCAGAACTGGCCTCGATCTCCGCCGAGCTCGAACTGGCGACGGACGTGGTACGCATGGAGATGCAGCAGGCAAAGCTCGTCGTGAAGGCGACCCATCAACGTACTGATCTGGGGCGTCAGGCCACTGCCGCAGCGATTCAGATGGAAAAAGCCGAGCGCCAACGATTTGACGAGGGCCAAAGCACGCTATTGCTGGTCAACCTGCGCGAACTCGCAACGGCCGAAACCGAGTCACGATTTATCGAATCCTGGGCCGATCACGAATTGGCGCGCGTTGCGTTACAAGCGGCGGCGGGCGTTCTGTAGGGAAATGAACCGATCTGGAACGATGGGGTGACTTCAGGTATCGGAGGCTCACGATGATACGTCAACTTGCAAAACCGGCCTGGCTCGTCGGTGCGGCTTTTAGCGCAGGCCTTGCCGCGTGTTCCGGCTCGATCGCCGACCCTTCGGGCGACGGCGTTCCCGAAAAGGGCGGCGCAACCGGAACGGACAGGACTGGCGGCACGTCCGGAACGCCTGGCAGCGTGGCTACGGATCCGAATGAGTGGCTGAAGGAGGGCGATCCAGGCGCTGCTTCGGATATGCCGCTTCGCCTCATGACTCGGCAAGAGTATGACAACACCATCGCGCTCATCTTTACCGACGAATACGGCGTGATTCCGGCGGGACTTGCACCCGGCAAAATCCTGCCCGGTGAAACCGTGGATCTGTCGGGTTTTCTTTCGGTCGGCGAAGTCAGCGAAATGCACGTGCTGCGCCAGGGTGAAGCGGCTGCATCGGTAACCAGCGCCGTCCGTCCAAACCTCAACAAGCTGGTGGGGTGCGACCTGACCAGGGTGGCGGACGATGTGGGATGTATCCGTACCTTCCTGCCCGCGTTCGGCGAACTCCTGTATCGGCGTCCCCTGACTTCAGATGAGATCACGCAACACCTCGCCTTCTACGACGAAGAACGCAAGGTACTGGGTCAGCTCGCGCCGGCCGCAGCCCTGGCCCTCATCGAGACCATGCTGCAGTCGCCCCACTTCCAGTATCGGTGGGAGCAGGGATGGCAGGTCCCGGAACGCAAAGGCAATGTCGTACGTTTGAATAGCTACCAGGTGGCTTCTCGCCTCGCGTTTTTCCTCTGGGGCTCGGGACCGGACCGCGCGTTGCTTGCCCTCGCGAAGACCGGGCAACTTTCAACACCTGCGGAAATATTCGAGCAAGCCAAGACAATGCTCGCGAGCACCCGTGCCGTCAGCGCCAGCAATTCGTTTCACAGCCAGTGGCTTGGCCTCGCGAAACTCGACACGATCTCGAAGGACAAGAACCGCTTTCCAAAGTGGGACGCCGCGATGGGCGTCGCGCTTCGACGGGAGATCGAGATCTTCGCGCAGAAAACTCTCCTTGAGGGCGACGGCAACCTCAGCGCGCTGCTGACGGAGCCTTCGACTTACTTGAATCAAAGCCTGGCCGGTATCTACGGAATCAGTGGCGTTACGGGTGCCGAGTTCCGGAAGACCAACCTGAATCCGGAACAACGCGCAGGTCTTCTCACCATGCCTGGCCTCATGGCGGCATCAGCGGATGCAAGTGTTGCGAATCCATTTCGTCGCGGCAAGCTCGTGCTCGACAAGATTCTCTGTCAGTCGCTCGAACCTCCGGCCGTGATTCCCGAACCGCCCGCCTTCGATCCGACAGATCCCCGTTCTGAACGCGAGGTGCTTCAGGACTTGACCAGCGCTCCGGCCTGCCGAGGTTGCCACCAGCACATCAACCCGTATGGCTTTGGTCTCGCCAACTTCGATGCCATAGGTCAGTTCCAAACCAAGGACGAGCACGGAAAGCCTGTGGACGCATCCGGCACCATGCCCGATACGGATCTCGACTTCGCCGGACCTGTTGCGCTTGCCAAGCTGCTTTCAGAGAGCAACGAGGTACGCGCCTGTCTGACCCGACAGTGGTTCCGATTCGCGCTCTCCCGTCATGAAGACGATACCGATTCGTTCTCGATGGGAACCGCATACAAAACGTTCGCGGACGGAAAATACAACCTTCGAGAATTATTGATGGCCATTGTGACGACCCGATCTTTTCTGTACCGCACCGTTGAAGCGACCGAAACCGTCGAGGTGAAGCCATGAACCGCGACTATTTTTCGAGGCGTTCGTTCCTGGCCCACAGCGGATTGGGCGCTGCCATGGTCCCGCTGATGCCCGGACTCGGACGGGCTCAGGCTGCACCAAAGCGCTTTATCGTGATTGCCGTTCCGAATGGGCATACCGATAAATTTTTGCCAACGGGAGGAGAATCGAACTGGGTCATCAATCCCGATGCGGATTCACCGTTGAAGTCGCTTGAGCGTCACCGCGGCAAGGTCAACATCCTGGGTGGAATCATTTTGCAAAACGGATGGGATACCACCCACGTCGTCAGCAATGCCGCTCCGGAACGTGGCTTTAAACCCGGCTCACTCGGCGGCCACGCCGCACCGTGCATCTTGTTGTCCGGCGCGGTGGGCACCGAAGGTCCGCGCCAGTTCGACGACTGGAACATGACCGCGGGTGGACCATCGGTAGACTTTCATATTTCGCAACACCAACCGGACTCGGCGGGCGTTAAGTTCAAGCCGCTCGCACTGCGCGCAACACGGCGAGACAGCGCCAGCTCGTTCATTTCCTTTCGCGGCAGGCCCGTCACCCCCAAGGTGCAAAACACCAGCGGGGTGTACGACGATCCCATCGCGCTTTTCAAAGATCTCTTCGGCGACGGAACGATTGGCAAGGATGAAATGGCCAAGATCCTCGCACGCAAGCGCCATATTCTGGATTTTGTCACGGGCCAACAAAAAGAAATGCGCAACCGGTTCGGGGCGGTCAATGCGGCGCGCATGGACGCGCATATCGACGCCATCGCCCGCGCCTCCCAAGGAATCGCCATTGTGGGCAATGCGGGTTGCACCACCCCTCCGGCGCCCAAAGCCGGGGTCGATTATCTGACCGCCAACGGAACGAACTATCCTGAAATCCTCAAAGCGCAGATCGATCTATCCGTCGTTGCGCTGACTTGTGATTTGACCCGCTCTGTATCCATGCTGTGGAGCGACGGCGCCAACGACAACATCTCCTTCCGGTGGTTGAAGGACAAAAACGCCGGATTCGACAGCACTGCGCCACAGGGCGAACTTGGTAGCGGTCAGATCCGCACCCATCACAACATCGCCCATCACGACAGTGGTGCACTCAAGAACTACTCGGACCAATGGTTCGTTGAACAGTACGCCTATCTTCTGGATCGCCTGACCGCAACAATGGATGCCGACGGTCGTCCCCTCATCGAAACCACGGTCGTCCTCTTTGCCCACATGCAACGCTCCGGCGGTGGCCATGAAACTTCGGATCTCGTCTGGCTAATGGGCGGCAATCACGACAATCAATACAAGACGGGACGCTTTATCCGCTGGGTAGGCGGGAAACAGGGTGAATCCGTATCACAAAGCCGCCTGTTCACCTCGATCATCAACAGCGCTGGCTGTCCGCGACTTGAATTTTTTGGCGAACAGAAATACGGGGGACCTCTCTCCGTCCTCCAGGGTTAGGCGAGAACAACCGCGTCAGGGCACGAGACAACCCGAAGCGTTCATGCACCCCGAAGGGGTTCCATTCTTCGTTTGTCTGCACCCTGGAACATTCACAAAAGTAAATCCCGCGGTTAGATCGGGCCCGAATGCGGCATTGGTCCACATCGCATTGATTCCGTGAGATGCGCTGTTGGAAATCGTTACACCGTTGAGATCACTGGCATTCGGCACGTAGCTTCCATCGAAACCGAGCAACAATCCCGCGTTGTCGTTGCTCCCCGATGGCTTGCAATTCGCGCTGCCAATTCCGCTAGGACCGCCCGCAAACTCGATCCGGACGTTTTCGAGACGACTGCCAGGTGCATGGCGCAACCATAAACCCGGCCAATCGCCCGCTGAGGGCGCGGATTTTGCCGACGTAAAGACAATTGGTTGCGCCGCGGTTCCAACGGCAATCAATTTTCCAGGCAGATTGACGCTACCTACCACCATGTAATCGTCGAAACGGATCTCAACGCCAGGCTCGATGGTGAGCGTCGGCGATACCAGTCCATTCGGATCAAAAACCCGAATGCGATCAAAATAAAAGTAGTACGGAACACCGCGATTTCTGATCGTCGTATCCCGGGCAATCTGAAGAGAGCCCGGTCCCGCGGAGATTCTAACCTGGTCCCGTACATTCCCGCTGAATTGCAGCGTGGGAAGCGTCGACACTGCGATCTGACCGATCTCGATCGCGGAATCGCTTCCGCCGGGTCCCACTCCGCCACCCTGTATTCGCAACACAGAAGAATCGGCGGTGAATCCGGCACCACTTTCAAGAACGACGCCCGTACCAACTGAACCACTGATAGTGACATGGTCGATCCGGAGCACGGCGTTGGCGATGAGTCCTGGATCACCTCCTGCCCTGAGATTGATCGTCGCCCCCCGGAGAACGCCGTTGCCACCATTCTCAAGCGTCGCATGGGCGAGATCGGCCGAGGCATTGGCATCGTATCCGATGATCCCGCCCCACTTATCGGAACCTGGAACATTGGATATCTGGATTGGTTGTGCTTCCGTTCCTCTGGCGATCAACTTTGCCGGGGCGTTTTCGGCGCCTCTCAATGATATCGAAAGGCTGGGACCAACTTGTACCAACGCACAGGGCGCGATGGTCAGTGTTGCGCCGGGTCGAATTGAACCGTCGAACAACCAGCGGTGCACGGTTCCGTCTCCGGCCCAGGTTTCGTTGGCGGTGATGTCACCGACATGGTTCAGAATGACACCGGTGGGAGCAGGACAGCCGACCGGCGCAACATCGATCGCGGCATCCTGATTCGGTGAGGGTTGGGCGTCCTCGCCGCCCGTCGCTCCGACTGCGGCGTCGACGCTGCAGCCAACATCGCCCGGGGAACATGGTTCCTCGTTTTCACAGGCGATCCCGGTGACAAAAACCAAAACACCCAGGCCAAGTTTGAAACGGAACACGCGACAACGTATCAGACGAAGCCGACCAATACCAACCCTGCGAATCGGCATCGAGCGCCTCGTCGTCGGCCGCGCAGCAAGCGGCCCACGATCGGGCGTCTGCAGGGTCCTCGAATGAAACGTCAACGTCATCTCTGTTATCGGACGTTTGAGTTTGGCAGGGATGGTACCCTTGAAACTCCTATGCTCCCAAACCCCCGCACCCCTTGAACAAGCCCATCCCACAATACCAGGATTCATTGTGTCACGAATGTGAACACCGGAAGTACGTGTCAACCAAGAACAGCACCTTGGTGTTGTGCCGCGTGAGGGATGACAAGTATCCAGCGCAACCGGTAAGCCGATGTGCGTTGTTCACAAAAGAAACGCTTCCAGCAGCGACTTAGGTTTTGTCCGGGGCGGCACGGTCGGCGGCGATGTTGGTCCGCCGTCTCGGATCGAGGCTCAAAAGTGCGATAAAGATCGCAAGCCACAGTGACGATGCGTTCGAAAGGAGCCCCCTCTCATGAACCGCGATTTCTTGATTGTCGTTGTTTGCTTCGCCGGACTCGGCCTCGGAGCTGCGGTTTCGTGTGCGCCCGATAAGAGGCGTGGCGAACAAAACATAGGCTCGGGTGGTAGCGCGGCGGGCGGTGCGTCGGAGGTTGGCAGCCGTACTGGCGGCAACGGCGGCAGTCGATCCGGAGGAAGTGGTGGCATCACCAGCAGCTTGTCCGTTTGACGGCGCCTGGCACCACTTGGTCTTCACACGCGACGCTACAACGGGTGCGAACCAGGTCTATTTCGATGGCACCTTGGACGCCACTGGGACAGGCGACACGGGCGCAAAGACCACACCATTTTTCAGCTTCGGTTTGTTGATCAATTCGTCTCAGGGCTATTTGGCCGCAACCCTTGACGATATCCGAGTTTACAATCGCGTCTTGTCGAGCACCGAGGTCACAACCCTCGCATCGGGGATGTGAGGCGGAGCGAAGGCCGGCCCATCCTTTACTTCGCGTTTGTTAACGTGTGGCAAAACACCACAATTGCGCAAACACTCTTTACTCGCCACGGCTCGCAACACGCCTACCCTTGTGGGTATGCGGTACCCGGAAGTTTTGCAGTGGGTTGCATGGTTCGGCGTGCTGGCCTCCGTTGGCTGTGCGGGATCGAGCACCGGTAGGGTTTCCTCCAACGGTTCCGGTGGATCCGGCGAGGGGGGCTCCAACGCGGCGGGCTCCGACCAACCGGCAGCGGGTGGTAGTGATACGAATGGTCCCACTGGTGGCACGGCCAGCTCGGGTGGAACCGGGGTTGGCGGCAACGCACAAACTGGCGGCGTGACCGCGACCGGCGGTGCAGCCAGCGCAGGTGGTCAAGCGTCAACCGGCGGAACTGGTAACACGATTCCGCCGCCCCCACCGAAGGGCACGGTACCCATGTTCATCGCAGCAGGACAAGGCGGGCGAACCATCACCTCTTGCGACGATGGCATGACCTGGGTTGCCAACCATCAATACGCGGATGCGAACGAAGACCATTCGCCCTACGCACACAAGGGCCTGGCCTACGGCGACGGCAAGTTCATCGTGATTCTGGCATGGGGTGCGGATGTGTCGCTAAAGGTCAGCACCAACGGCGTCGACTGGACGCGCGACGCTTCCTTCGGCAGCGGCTTCTACGGCGGCATCGGATATGGCGGCGGCCGTTTCGCGATGTTGCGCCAGGACGTAACCCAGTATTCAATCACGGGCGAGAAGCCCTGGGTTCGTGCCAAGACTCAACCGAGGGCGGACTTCCGCGAGGGCGGCGGTGGCGGTGGTCTCGACAAGGGCGTGTTTGCAGGTGGCAGCGATGCCACCGACATGAGCTGGGACGGCGCGCAAACATGGCGCAGCACCGGATGCCCCAACCTGGGCTTCGGCGGCATCGGCCAGGAAGGCGGCATTGCGTACGGCAACAACACATTGGTTCTGGTCGGAGGAAATGGAACGACCTGTCGCTTGCGCAACGATGGCGCGGACCGAAAGACCGGCTCTCTTGGCGAGACCATCTCGGGCAAGATGTTTTTCACGGGCGGTGCCTTTTGGATCGGCAACGGCAATCATGGGTTTAGCAGCACCGACGGCGAAACCTGGACGCGTGTTGCGTTTTCTCCCAACACAGTCGGCATTCACGCGATCGCAAAAGGTGACAGCGGCACCTACGTCGGCGTGGACCACTCCGGCGACAAGTTCTACCGCAGTACGAATGGTATGACCTGGACCGCAGCGCAGGGACCAACGGGAAACAGCCTGTTCCGCGTGGTGTTCGGTTACGGCAGCCCTGGCGCAACGTGTAAGGCGCCATAGGGCGGGTAGTTATATTGTGACCCCAGCGGGATTCGAACCCGCGTTGACGCCTTGAAAGGGCATTGTCCTGGGCCGGACTAGACGATGGGGTCAGGACGATTGAATAGTGTAGTGGGTAAGTTAGAGGTTGGTAATTTTAAGAAGAAGATTTCGGCAACTGGTGAGCCCTGTAGGAGTCGAACCTACGACCAAGAGATTAAAAGTCTCCTGCTCTACCAGCTGAGCTAAGGGCTCGGAGGGCGTGTTTTGTACCAGCCGACGCCGCCCGAGTCAAAAGGGAAAAACAGCGATCCCCTACTCTTCCGCACCAAAGTAATCGAGAGCCCGGGCCGCAGCCAGCTGCTGCGCCGCCTTTTTGGTGCGCCCCGAAGCCCGCG
>Ga0105046_10000757_pt1 | contig 46782 bp, 42 predicted proteins | sample MAT03_FD_78385 | JGI IMG/M metagenome (GOLD analysis project Ga0105046, IMG submission 78385) | Freshwater microbial communities from Lake Fryxell liftoff mats and glacier meltwater in Antarctica - MAT-03 (megahit assembly) | ecosystem: Environmental > Aquatic > Freshwater > Ice > Liftoff... | reverse complement strand
CGCAATAGAAACTGAAAAGTATGACCCCAGCCTGCCGCTTGCCTTCAGCATCGCAAAATTATTTGGAAAAAAAATCGAGGACATATTCACACCGAATAAATGACAAGGCCTGTTAAAATAGACATATGACCCGCTGGCTGGACCCTTCCCCGATTGAAATTCCCGCTTCATTCTCAACCCTCAACTTGCCTCCGCTTATCGCGCAGACTCTGCTGCGACGGGGAATCAGTTCACCCGTCGCAGTTGAAGCGTTTCTTCATCCAGATAAAATCCCATCGACTCCATATCCAAATATTGAAGCAGCCGTTGAGTGCATCCTGTTGGCTATCCGCAGCAAAGATTTGATTTGCGTTTGGGGTGACTTCGATGTGGACGGGCAGACATCGACCGCTGTGTTGGTGCAAGCCCTGCGCGCGCTGGATGCAAATGTGATTTATTACATCCCCATTCGCGGCAAGGAAAGCCATGGCGTTCATATTGATTCGCTTAAGCCGATCATTGATAACGGCGCGAAGTTAATTGTCACCTGTGATACAGGCATCACCGCCAACGAAGCTGTTGACTACGCAAACTCACGCGGCGTGGATGTGGTCATCACTGATCATCACGATTTGGGCGATGTGCTTCCAAATGCAGTGGCTATTATCAATCCAAAATTATTATCCAAAGATCATCCGCTTATAAACTTGGCAGGCGTTGGCGTTGCTTATAAACTCGCCGAAGCGCTTTTAAATTCAGAATTCAGAATTCAGAATTTAGAATTTAAAAGCGCCGATTTACTTGACCTTGTAGCATTAGGATTAATTGCTGATGTTGCATTGCTCAAAAGCGAAACACGATCATTAGCTCAAAAAGGAATTCAAGCATTAAGAGAAACAAAAAGGTTGGGTTTAAAAGTGATTGCCGAATTATCAGGGACAAATCTCGAAACGCTGACAGAAGAAACCATCGGCTTTACATTTGCGCCGCGATTAAATGCGCTGGGCAGATTGGGCGATGCAAACCCTGCCGTTGAATTATTAACCACCAACGACCCTGCCCGAGCGCGTGTGCTTGCCGCACAAATTGAAGGCTTGAACATGCAGCGACGCTTGTTGACCAGCCAGGTATACGAAGCGGCGGAGGCGCAGTTACGCGCGAATCCAGACCTGTTGGCTGAGCCTGCCATTGTGCTTTCGCATCTCAACTGGCCCGGCGGCGTGGTGGGAATTGTTGCCAATAAATTAGTCAATCGTTATCACAAGCCCGCCATTCTCTTCAACGAATCAGAAGATGGAATTCTGCGCGGTTCAGCCCGCTCGATTGAAGGATTGCACATTACAGAAGCCATCGCCACGCAAAAAAATATCCTGCACGGTTTCGGCGGACATCCCATGGCGGCGGGCATGTCGCTCAACGCGGAGAAGCTTGTTGAATTCAGAAAGGGACTTGGCAAGGCTATTGAAAAGCAACTGGGTGAAGCCATTTTTGAAGAACCCACTTTACAAATTGATGCGTGGCTCACCTTGGACGAACTAAACTTAAACCTGGCCGAATCGCTTGAAATGCTGGCCCCGTTTGGCGCAGGAAACCCCGCCTTGAGTTTGGCAACCCGCAATCTGAAATTGAAATCGGTTTCAAAGATGGGAAAGGCAAAAGAACATGTTCGCTTAAATCTGGAAGATGAAAACGGAAATGTTCAGTCCTTTTTGTGGTGGGGCGGCGCAAATGAAGTATTACCTGAGTCAGACAGTATCTTTGATGTTGCCTATTCGATGCGTGCATCCACTTTTCGCGGGCAAAAGCAAGTCACACTGCAATTTGAAGAATTCAGGGTCATCGAAGAAGAGCAGCCTGTTGAGATTCAATCCTCGAAAATTGATATTCAGGATATGCGACTGAACGTTCAAACGTTGGAACGTCTAAACGTTGAAACATTGGTTTGGGCCGAAGGTGCAGATAAATCCAAAGGCACATCACGCTTTGACCTGACTCAAGCTGATGAATTTGCAATCTACACAACTCCCCCATCGCCTGTTGAATTGCGGGAAGTGTTAGAAATCGTCAAACCAAAGAAAATCTTTGTATTTGCAATTCCACCTGCCGAAGAAAGACCCGAAGATTATTTAAACCGACTCGCTGGCTTATGCAAATATGCGATTAATCAACGCGGCGGCAAAACCACTGTCCATGAGCTGGCGGCGGCGATGGCTTCACGTGAAAATGCAATTGAAATTGGGTTGGAATGGCTGGCAGCGGGAGGTCAACTCTCCGTTGTGATGGATGAAGATATTATTAATTTGTCGGCGGAAAAACAGGAGAAAAATCCATACCTGCAAACAGAGTTGTTTACTGCGTTGAAAGGCATCTTAAATGAAACATATGCATATCGAAAATATTTTGCAACAGTTGATTTGAAAACTATTTTCTAAAAATTCTCTGCCGCACAAACTATGGTTTTCAACCAATTGACCGCCGACAGCGGTCGGCGGTCAATCAATTCACGAAATCATTTTCTGCTTTTTACAGGCAACCCACTTGCTCGGTCATTTTTCGTAATCGATGAAATCATCCACCCCAAAACGATTCTCGTAATAACTTAATAACGCGTCCGTTTTAAGCATGAATTCCTGCTCGCTTACTGTCTGCTCCCGTTCTTTTGATTCTTCCAGCTGTTCCTTGTGCGTAATCAAACGCTCACGAAAACTGATCATCGACGAGGCGGGCAAGAGCGGCTCAATCTCGCGGATCATTTCCAGCGTATCTTGAACAACGGTCAGCGCATTGGGAAGTGTGATGTTATGGTCGAGAAGCTCCCGCAGCAATTGACATTTATACGTCCCACAACTGCGTGGATAATTTGGGGAAGTGTAAACCGTGCATATCCCCTGCCACAGCGGACAAGGCTGGGTAAATCCGCGTTGACGCGGGTCAGAGCGGATCACGTTCAAACCCAAGCCTTCAGCGGGAGTCAACTCATTGGCGTTGAGCCGCACCCAGGCAAATAAATGCCCGCTGCAACACAGGCCGCAGGCTTTGCATAAAGTAGTTGCTGGGGATTCGGTCATATTTGGAATCATATTAAAGATTCAGAAAACAGAATCAACTGTCCCTTAAGAAAGAAGCGAAACAACGACTCCATATTTAATCCTCGTTCACGGGTTCTTCTTTGACGGTCAGCGGTCTATGGTCTGTCGCCTTTTTAATTCAACGGCAATCCCAACTCCATCAACTTCTCTTTTGTGGGATACCCCTTCTCGTCCCAGCCGCGCAGTATATAAAACTCGGGCAGCATCTTATCGAGCTCCACCACTTTGCCTTTGGCGGGGCCATCGGGCAGCGGCTCATGCAACATGCGCGTCGGAAGCGTATCCCATTCGGGACCTGAACCCGCCTTGATCAGGAACATGCGCTCAAGCGTATACACACGGTCTGCGGCGATCATCACTTCTTCGGGCGTGTACTCCGCGCCCGTGGTGAGGTTCATCATCTCAGTGACTCGCAGCGGCAGGATCATGCGGTCTTTATTGAAGGCATAACGAATGGCAACGAAGACGCACAAACCAGAGCTATCCATCAACGCGAAGGAATTTTCAAAGTGACGCACAAGTTCAGGCTTGCCTTCTGTTGTCAGCGGATTCTCTTTGACGGGCACGCCAAAAACTTCTTCATAAGCCACATCGCCTTCCATGTGTGACGCGCCTTTATTCGACGTGGCATACAGCAAGCCCATACCCTGCGAGCCGCGCGGATCGTAGCCAGGAAATTCCTGCTTGCGGGTGGTGACTGCCAATTCAGGATGTCCATATTTTTCCGCGAGGCGGTAACTGCCCTGCGCGAGATCATTTCCAAAGCCTTCACGGAATGCCATCAACTTGATCATTGCAATCATCGCATCGTGGTCACCAAAAGGTAATGGTATTCCTATAATTTCTTCCGAGAGATAGCCCTTCTCATACATTTCCATCGCAACCGCAATCGTCATGCCGGTCGTAATGGTGTCCATACCATATTCGTTGCACAGATAATTTGCTTTGACCAGCGCGGCGAGATTGCTGACACCGCAGCCAGTTCCCAAAGATGAAATGGTTTCATATTCAGGGCCTTCCCCTTTCCCTTTGTATGGACCATCGGGCACTTCGGTAAGTCGTCCACAAGAAAGCGGACAACGATAACAAGGTGTATGACGAATCAGATATTGATCCTTGAGCGCATCGCCGTCGATCTTATCCACATGTTCAAATGTGCCTTGCAGGAAATTTCGCGTCGGTAAAATGCCGAGCGTGTTGGTCACTTGCGGCACATACGACGTGCCATAAATGCGCATGTTCGAACCCTTCTTCACATCCACGCCCACTTCTTTGGATGTCGCCACGCTCAACGCGCGCATTCCTTCGGGGTCATGCAGCGGCGGATTTTTATTTCCCATCGCCACCACGGCTTTGAGATTCTTGCTGCCCATCACCGCGCCAACTCCAGAACGAGCCGCCGCGCGATGTTTATCATTCATAATCGCCGCCATCAACGCGAGATTCTCCCCCGCCTGACCGATACATGCGACTCTCGCTTCGCTGGATGTTTCTGCCTTCAAGATATCCGTGGTCTCATGCGTATCCTTCCCCCAAACATGCGCCGCAGACCTGACCTCGACCTGGTCCTCGTTTACAAACAGATACACAGGCTCAGGCGACTTCCCCTCAAAGATGAACATATCGAATCCCGTGCGCTTCATCCACGTTGGGAATTCGCCGCCCGAGTTGGAATGCGCCAGCGCCCCAGTCAGCGGGGATTTGGTCACCACCATGTAGCGATTCCCAGTCGGCGCGGGAGTCGCGGTCAGTGGTCCTGTGGCGAAGATCAACATATTCTCAGGCGAAAGCGCATCCGCCATCGGATCCATTTCTTTATACAGATAATGGATCGCCCATCCGCGCCCGCCGAGATAATCGCGCGCGATCTTTGGGTCAACATCTTCTTTGGTTACTTTTTGGGTGGTGAGGTTTACTCGTAGGATTCTGAGGTGCCAGCCATACATGGGGAACTCCTTGATTTAGTTTGAACGTTTGAACGTTGAAACGTTTCAACGTTCAAACCAAAATTATCCGCCTGCAAGCGCGGAAAACTTCTGGGTTGATAGGAAACAAATCTGATGTGGTTGAAGCACCAGAATCTCCTGTTTTATTTTACAACAATCCAACTGTTTTTGTGTTGTTGTAAAACTGCTGACCAGAATCAAAACAACCTTCCCGCGCAGAGAAGGCTGTTTGTTTTTAGAATCAATGATCCGTTAGGTAAGAAGCGAAAGACTAGAACTCATCCTCGTCATCGAGCCAGTCATCATCCTCTTCATCTCCTTCTTCTTCATCCCATTCTTCCGTTTCTTCTTCATCATCCCAGTCTGCTGGTTTTGCGGCAGCCTCACCGGTGGGAGAGTAGGTGTTACAGCCAGTGTCGGGATCCAACTCAACGGCAGCGGCGGAACAGTAACCTTCATCTACGAACACACAATCTGCATAGTGACATTTAATACGGGGCATTTTGCTTCCTCCTACGATTGGGGTTGTTTAACGAGACGAATGACAGCGACAATAAATATAAGTGTCATTGCGGCCTGTGATGTCAGACAAAACGGACAGAGCGCTTTCAATAATGCGATTTCCACATAGATCAGCCAGACAGTGAAGATGAAACCTGTCAGCGCCAAACCAAAGATCATCAGCGTGCTGTTTTCTTTAAAAAAACGATTTCGATTCTCAAAATAATGAATCGCGAGAATCGCCAGATAACCAAGTACCCCGATCACAGCCACTGGGATGCCATTCACTTCGGAATATCGGCTGGCATTCACTGTTGAACAATCACCAGAGCCGAGGCACATCTTATCATTCGATGTAACCTTGTAAAGGGTCATATAAATTGAAACCAGCAAGCCGACGATCGTGAGCGCAATGGATGCGCGGTATAACCATTTATTCATTTTGCCTCATAGTAGTATGGCTTCCACTTCCTGGCCAACAGGCACGCATTTTACACCAGCGGGGATGATTAGTAAAGCATCCGCTTGTACCAACGAGAGTAAATTTCCAGAACCTTGATGGCCTGTCAACGCTGCGGTGCGGATGCCGTTCTCATCGCGGATTATTGCGCGCAGATAACTTTCACGGCCATCAGACTCGATCTCTTCTGCGCATCTTACTTTAACGATGCGTCTGCTTCTGCTTAATTGGCCGCTCAGCTTTTCAAGCACGGGACGTACAAAAACCTCAAACCCAACAAATGCCGAAACGGGATTACCCGGTAAGCCAATGAATGGCCTGCCATGATATTCACCAAATGCGAGTGGTTTTCCCGGCCGCATATTAACGCGCCAGAAATTCAGCTTGCCGTTGGATTCAATAACTTCCTTTACAAAGTCAAATGCGCCCACACTGACACCCGCCGAAGAAAGAATCAGATCTACATTTTCATGAATGGCTTTTTGTAACAGGCTCTCGACTGACTCACGGGTATCTTTTGCAATACCCAAATAGACGGTCTGTGCGCCGCTGCTTTCGATCAATGCGGCCAGCGCGTAGGAATTTGAATCGTGAATCTTTCCTGCGGTTAATGGTTCATCCACGGTTCGTAATTCATCGCCAGTGGATAGCAATGCAATACGCGGCTTTTTATATACTTGCACATGTGCGATGCCAAGCATGGCAAGCAAACCCAAATCCTGCGGCTTGAGGAAATGTCCTTTTTGTAAAACAATATCACCACTGTGCAAATCCATGCCGCGCGGGCGGACGTTCTCACCAGCTTTCACTACGCGGGTGAATGTCACTTGTTGCGGCGCGGGCAAGCCTGCTGTGCGATCATTGAAGTCGGTATCTTCAACGGGAATGACAGCATCCGCGCCTGCCGGCAATGGCGCGCCCGTCATAATGCGCGCAGATTGGCCTGAGGCGAGAGTCACTGTCGGCGCTGAACCTGCTGGGATGTCTGCGACCACGCGCAACGTTAAGGGAGATGCGCTTGCAGCAGTTGATGAGTCAACACTGCGAATGGCAAATCCATCCATGGCTGAGTTGTTGAAAAGGGGGAGGTCGTGCGCCGCAGCAATATCCATTGCCAGTACACGGTTGGCACTTGCAGTCAGCGAAACAACTTCTGATGCAGTAATTTGAAAATGGGAAAGGATGCGCTCGCGCGCTTCGGTTACAGATAACATGGCTGAAGCGCCGAGATTATACCTTAGTTATTTTAGCCTGAACAAAATTATCCTGGGTTTGTTCGGTGCGCTTCCATAACATTGGGCAGGCTTTCAATACGGGTAAGAATACGGCTGAGTTGCGTGAGGTCTTTCACTTCAATGATGAGTCGCAGATCAGCCATGCTGCGGTTGACGTTTACTTTTACATCGGCGATGTTAATGCTTTCATCAGAAAGTAAATTTGAAATATCACTGACCAATCCCTGACGGTCATATGCTTTTATTTTGATCGGCACAGGATAGGTGCGCTCCACATGCCCCCAGCCCACTTGCAGCAGGCGTTCGCGGTCTTTGGTCGCTAAAATATTCGGGCAATCTTGACGATGAATAGTTGCGCCGCGTCCGCGTGTGATGAAACCCACGACTTGATCGCCAGGCATGGGATTGCAGCAACGCGCCATGCTGGATAGCATTCCTTTTAATCCCACCACTTCTATGGCATTGGTCGAGGTGGCTGGTGAGGAGGATGGATTCACCTCAAAAATATCGCTGGCTTCTTCCTGCTGTGAAAATTGCTTGATGATCTTACTGACAGAGAGATCGCCATTACCAAGCGCAATGAACATTTCATCTGGCGTTTTGAATTCAAGATCACGCGCCATGTTTTCAAAATTGATATCTACCAATCCCAGCCGCTGAAGTTCGCGCTCAAGTGTATCGCGGCCTTGCGAGAGATTCTGTTCATCTTCCTGCTTTTTGAACCAGACCTTGATTTTTGAACGGGCGCGCTGTGTGCGGACAAGCCCGAGATTGGAGTTTAGCCAATCGCGACTGGGCGCGCCGCGCTTCGCTGTCAACACTTCAACCTGATCGCCCGTCTTTAGCTCTTGATATAACGGGACAAGTTTTCCATTAACGCGCGCGCCGCGGCAGCAATGGCCGATGTCGGTATGGACGTGATAGGCAAAGTCAATTGGGGTGGAGCCAGCAGGCAGATCAATGATGTCACCGCGTGGGGTGAAGATGTAGACTCGATCCTGAAATACGTCACTACGCATCGATTCAACGAATTCGGCGGCATCATTCACATCAGAGCGCCATTCCATCATGGTACGCAGTGAGTTGATGCGGCTCTCGTAATTCTTATCGGAGTGTTTGGTGCCTTCTTTATAGCGCCAATGCGCGGCAATACCGTATTCGGCATTAAGGTGCATTTCATTCGTGCGGATCTGCACTTCGATGGGACGCTTGTCATCATAGATGACCGCAGTATGCAGGGATTGATAAAAATTATCTTTGGGCGCGGCGATATAATCGTCAAATTCGCCAGGGATGGGGCGCCATGTGGTGTGAATGACTCCCAGCGCCGCATAACAGGATGGCACATCTGGCACGATCAGGCGCACGGCGCGCACATCACGCACCATGTCGAAGGGTTTGCCCTTCTTCTGCATTTTCTTATAAATTGAATAAATATGTTTGGGGCGTCCGCTGACTTCAGCTTTGATGTTATTCTTTTCAAGCAGTTTTACAAGGTTTTCTTTAATGGTTTCAAGCTGGGATTCACGGTCGGGTCTTTTCTCGGTGAGTAACTCTGCGATCTCTTTGTATTTTTCAGGGTTGACATAACGAAAGCCAAGATCTTCGAGTTCCCATTTAATTTGCCAGATGCCCAGTCTGTTTGCGAGAGGGGCGAAAATATCGAGGGTTTCCTGAGCGATGCGCCTGCGTTTATGCTCAGGCATGTAGCCGAGTGTACGCATGTTGTGCAGGCGGTCGGCGAGTTTGATAAGCACCACACGCACATCTTCGCCCATGGCAAGGAAGGTCTTGCGTAATGTCTCTGAAACGATATCTTCCTTGCGTCCGAGCAAGGCTCGCTCAATAATAACGTCTTCAGATTCATCCCCGCTCGTTCCATTTTCTGCATGTTGATCTCCGCGTGAGACACGCGGCAGGTGAGTTAGTTTTGTTACCCCGTCTACAAGAATTTTTACCGTGTCGCCAAAGTCACGGCGAATGTCGCCCAGTGTAACTGTTGTGTCTTCCACTGTATCATGCAGGAGCCCCGCTGCGATCACCTCCGGCGGCACTTTCAAATCGGATAAAATACTCGCAACCGAGATACAGTGATTAATATAAGGTTCCCCTGAATGACGCTTTTGCTCGCGATGCGCCTCCTCCGCCGCCCGATATGCGCGCTGCACCAGCTCGCGGTCTGCGATGGTGTAGTTCTCGGGCAATTGCTCAAAGAGTTTTTCGAGTGGGATGGCGGTATTGGTTGATTTCATGGCTTATTTTACCGCTTGTTATACCGCACTCGGTCACAAATTGCGCTTTTTCAGAGGGTGGAAAGCGCAATTTGTGACCGTGGGTATTATATATAAATTACGAATAACCTTCTCAAAAAAGAAGCGGCTAAAAGAATAGGCTAAGAAAATCTCTTACCACAGAGCACACAGAATCCACAGAGATTTTTTAGAGGTTCTCTCCGTGAACTTCCCTGCACCGTCACCAGGGCAAGTGTGTGGTCTCTGTGGTTAAATCTTTTGGCTTCAAATTTTTTAGGCTATGCATCATATATGCTTACATGGTCTTTAAGAGGGCTTGTCTGCTGTTTCGTAATCTATCTGCGATGATGACTGTAATGCGATGCATTACTTTGAATCCAGCTTCGGGGTTTTTCTCGAGCAGCTTCATAAATGGATCGGATGGAATGAGAAGCAGGTTTGAATCTTCGTCACATTCAGCGCTGGAGGTGTAATGATATGGCGGAACCACGCCTGACCATCCAAAACTTTGAAAGGGAGAGGAAACAAATGAAACTGTAACGCTATCAGGGCGTGAAGTTAATTTGACACGCAATGCCACGCTTCCGTTCAAAAGGAAATGTAGTTTATCGGCCTTTTCCCCTTCGCGGAAAACAAAGTCACCTTTTTTTACAGAGGTTTCATTGCTGATCGCTGCGATCTCAGCCAGAAGTGGTTCGGGTAACCCCTGAAACAATCCGAATTGCGAGAGTACGTCGGCGCTTATCATGTACGGCCTCCTATGCCTGGGTGGGGATTAGGTTGTAAATAACTGAACGCAGCGAATATTGATTGAATCGGAGCAGATTGAAATTAAGAACGATGCGCTGCGCTTTATCCGCTTTATGTTTATAATTGTAAAGGATTTTATGGAAGATGACTGTCACGAATAATGTCACTAGATTTTTAGATGCGCGCAAGGTCTTGTATACGGCTCACGAATTGCCTCTTGAAAAACTTGGCGCGGTGGAAGCCGCCGAGTTTATGGGCGTTTCACATGGACAGGTTTTCAAGACGATTGTGATCGTGCGTGAAAAAAAGAAACCTGTGCTGGCGCTTGTGTCTGGCCCGCGCGTGGTGGATTTGAAATTGCTGGCGGCGTTTCTGGGTGAAAAAAAAGTGCATTTGCCAACGGAGCGCGAAGCCGAGCAATTGACGGGACTGCAAGCGGGCGGGATTTCTGCGCTGGCGTTGATCAATAAAGGTTTTCAAGTGGTGATCGATTCTGTCGCGCAGGAGTATGAGCAAATTTATATTTCAGGCGGTCAGCGCGGATTGGATATTCAAGTAGGGGTTGCGGATCTGGTCAGGTTGACGAATGCGCGTGTGGGCGCGGTTAGTAAAGATGAACACATCACGTGAAAGTTGGGGATAAAAAAATACCAACTTCGATCTTCCTGTATGTATATAATACCCACGGTCACAAATTGCGCTTTCCACCCTCTGAAAAAGTGTAATTTGTGACCGAGTGCGGTATATCTCAAACTCGAGTGTTAATACGTAACAAAATCTCCGATCAGCCCGCCGTTGACCCAGACTGTATATCGCCCTGCTGAATAGATACCCAGCAGAATGGATGCATCAAATTGTTGGAAAACATTTTCACATTTCAATTTTGCATCCACAAGGCTGTAGATTTCGACCCTGATCTGATATTCGTCATTGGGCACTGCCACATTAATTCGTAGTTCATTACAGGTTCGCGGCAGGGATCCTAGAAATCTTAAATTAACACGCACGGGAGTAAGTTCTGCGCGCTCAGAAAGATCCAACGAGATTAGTTCCACACCGCCTATTTGCAGGTTGGCATCTTTCGACTGCGGCGCGTATGGATTATCCTCCGACTTGATCACAAACGGTGCGCTGGCAGTTGGGGTTGATTCTGGCGCAGACTGGGCAATACAGGCGCTTAATATCATAGCGAAAATTAAAAGATGCTTTTTCATGGTTCTATTTAACCACAAAGGTTTGTATTGAGCTTGTCGAAAGTTCATAATTCAGGCGAAGCATTCACCCTGGCTCTTTCATGCTAAAATCTGCAAATGCTGATCCGTGTTAAATTGATTGCCAATTATCGTGAAGCCCTGCCGCCCGAAGCAAAAAATGGCGTCGTGGATTTGGATGTCCCGCATGGCACAACCGTCTATGATGCAATTTCACGCTTTGATATTCCACTCGACGACACAAGCGTGATCGTGCTAAACGGCTTGACCGTTGACATGAGTACGCCGCTGGTTGAAGGCGACATGGTCACAGCTTTTTCTGCGATTGCCGGCGGATAGTTTTTTTTAGCGTGAAAGGCAAATCTGGATATGTCACCCGCCGAACTGATATAACAACACGCCCGCCGCGACAGCAAGATTAAGCGAGCTGACACGCCCCTGCATCGGCAGTGACACAGCTACATCACAGGCAGAGACTTGCTCAGGAGACAATCCTTTTTGCTCATTGCCCAGCATCAATATCCACGGGGCTTGCGGAGTGAAGGTGCGGTAATCCAGATCGGCTTTGGCTGATGTGCCGATCAAGTGATATTTCTCATCTTTTGACCATGCAATAAATTTATCAAAGGAAGTTTGAATGATCAGCTTCCAGAATAATGTGCCCATGCTGGCACGGATCACACTGGGATGATACAACTCCACGCCGCCATCAAGCAGGAAGAGCGCATCCGCGTTGACGGCATCCAGTGTGCGCAGAATGGTGCCGACATTGCCGGGGTCTTGCGGAGCCACCAGCGCAACCGCGCGCGTGAATGGTTTTACATCGATCAAGCGACTCTTGCGCTGATGAACAATGGCGATAATTCCCTGCGGATTTTCCTTATCAGCCAATGATTCCATCACTTGTGAAGTAACAGGCTGAGGCTTGAAAGAGAAGCGGGTGATCAAATCATGCGCGAAGGGGCTGGTTAATACGCCTGATGAATACAGAATCGTTTCAACATCCCAGCCGGCTTCTATCGCTTCGCCTACATGGTGAATCCCTTCAACAAGAAATAATCCGCTGTCGTTGCGGGCTTTCTTTTGGTGTAAAGCGCGCGCCTGCTTAATCAGCGAATTGCTCGGACTGGTAATCAATGGTTTTTGCATAACCCTATTGTAAATGATTACATTACGTCATACGGGTTAAATATAAAAAGATTACGGCGCAACTACAGTCAATTTTCCGACCATGCCCGCCACAAAATGGCCTGCTGTGCCGCACACAATTTGGTATTCACCAGGTTCTGTGGGAGCCGTAAAAGTGGCGGTGACTTTTTTCCCTGGCTCTGCTTCAACTTCCCAATAGATATTGCCTTCGTCTTCATCGCCGAAATCAGTACCAATCGTTTCGCCCAGTTTCATAATCACAAATTCATGGACTACCGCACCATCATTTTGGGCGTTGATGGTAACCTCCTGCCCGGCAGGGATGCGAAACACCTCCGGCGTGAAATGAAATTCGGTAAAGACAACGTCAATGGTGGTGGCTGCACCGCCGCCGCCACAAGCCGAAAGAACAAACACAAAAATCAACACAAGGGACAAAAATATTTTTTTCATGGCACACACTCTCCTTTAGTAGAATTTAGGAACAACCCTAGAAATAGTGTACATGATTAAGCAACATAATACAACTTGTCTTTTATATAAATCAAACCAACTTCAAAATTGAAGTACACTTAATGAAATTCAAACTAACGCAAATGACCTTATAGAAATATCGAGGAGAACCCATGACCACTCTTACGCAAAAAACCACCCAAACCAATTTCTGGCAATACGCCCTTTGGCTCGCAATTTTCACCGTGTTCTACAACATCGCCGAAGGAATAATTTCAATTTTCTTTGGCATCAGCGATGAAGCATTGACTCTCTTCGGCTTCGGCGTAGACTCGTTTATTGAAGTGATGTCTGGCCTTGGGATTCTCGCCATGGTGATTCGCATTCGGCAAAATCCTGATGCGCCCCGTTCACGTTTCGAAATCACTGCCCTGCGCGTAACGGGCACGGCGTTTTACTTATTGGCCGTAGGGCTCGGCGCAAGCGCCATCTACAATTTATTCAGCGCGCATAAACCAACCACCACCCTGCCTGGGTTAATCATTTCCCTTATATCAATCGCAGTGATGTGGCTGCTCGTGATGGGCAAACGCAAAGTTGGGCGCGCGCTCAACTCCATTCCCATTCTCGCGGATGCGAACTGCACGCTCGTTTGTATTTATATGTCTGTGATCTTGCTGATCTCCAGCGTGGTCTATCAAATCACGGGCTTTGGTTTTGTAGATAGCATCGGCGCGTTAGGCTTGATCTACTTTTCAGTCAAAGAAGGCCGCGAGGCTTTTGACAAAGCCAATGGCATTGAATGTGCCTGCGAAGACGAAGAGTGCAAGGAATAAGAATTAATTCTCTACAATACATTTTCATAGCTTGACGCACCGCAGACTGCCGTCTGCGGTCGTTTATAATTACAAGTATGAAATATCTCCGCTGGCTGGTGTGCGCGCATCTTCTTTTTCTAACGGCATGTCAGCCGCTTTCTTCTTCAATTACGATCTTTGATGGGAATCAAATGTATCGCGTCGCATCCAGTGAAAGAGTCTTGATTCCATTGTTGGTACAGGCTGGGATCATCCTCGGCCCAAATGACAGAGTACTCGTTAATGGGATGAATACCCCGCTCGATCAAACTCAACTGGAAGCTGGCACGCTCACGATACAGATTCGCCGCGCTGTGACATTAACCGTCAACACGCTGCAAGGACAGCAAACCATTTCCACTTCCGCGCTTACCGTGGGACAGGCGTTAGGGGAAGCGGGTTTTACTTTATCCAAAAATGATTTGATCTCTCCAGCGGCTGAAACACCGATCACACAGTCGCTAACTGTCACCTTCACTCCTGCACGCGATTTGACAATTTTTATGGGCGATAACGTAATGAATATCCGCTCGGCTGCGGAGACCGTTGGCGAAGCATTGGCCGAGGCTGGGATTCCGCTGGTAGGCTTTGACACCAGCTCCCCGTTTGAGAGCGAAGCGCTTCCGTCTGATGGACAAATCCGCGTGGTGCGAGTCTATGAATCTACAAGCGTGGCGTTGGAGCCAATCCCGTTTGAGGTGGAAGTCGTTGATTCGGTGGATGTCGCATTTGGGCAGGAGGAAACACTTCAACCCGGCTTGAATGGGATTGCGATGGTGCGCACACGCATCCGCTACGAAGATGGAAAAGAAGTGAGCCGCGTAACCGAAAACGAGACGGTACTGCGTGAACCGCAAAATCGCATTGTAGCCAGCGGATCTAAAATTGTGCTTGCGCCGGCCGGCGGCGAAATTCCATACGAGTATTGGTATGCGACAGAAATGTATGCTTCGGTCTATTCACCTTGCGCATCGGGCACAGGTGGCTGCTCCTATGGAACTGCGAGCGGCGCGCGCGCGGGTCAGGGAATTGTGGCAGTGGATTACTCGATCTATAGTTACCTGGCGGGCATGAAGGTTTATATCCCCGGCTATGGGGTTGCCACCATCGGCGATACGGGCGGTGGGCCGATTATTGAAACCGCGTTTGGTGTGCCGCGCACAAAATGGATTGACCTTGGATTCAACGAAGGCGAGCTGCAAAACATGACAGGTTGGGTCACGGTTTATTTTCTTGCGCCCGCGCCCGCCGAAGTTCCATATTTCTTGAAATAATTTTTTTTGTAAAATTTTCATCTGAGCGGCTCCACATCAAAATATAGTTGAAAGTAAATTAAGCATATGATACGATCACAAAAAAATATTATTACTGGTCTTACCGTTATCGCCCTTACACTTGCCATCGGGTTGGGAATTTACGCATACCAAAACTATCAGGTGTTTGCGAAACAACCGCTTGGGCCTGCGCTTCCATTTTCACAATTGCTTCTCCCGCCCACATGGACTCCCACGGTGGGCACACCCTCGGGTTCAGTAACGCTTGTGCCCACGATCTCGATCCCAGCCACCCTCACGCCCCAGCCCATTTGCGGCGGCCCCTATCTTATGAACATCGTCGCCATCGGCGCGGATTCACGCTCTGATAATTATCAATACGGCTTGGGAGATGCAATACGTCTGGTGCGTGTCGATTTCGTTACGCCAAAAATAACCATTCTCGAATTTCCGCGGGACTTGTGGGTAAAGATTCCACACATCGCCGATAATCTGGATGGGCTTGATGAAGGAAAATTAAATCAAGCCTATTTATTCGGCCAGCCCGGCGACGGCTTTCATTATTGGGATGACCCAAGCGCCGGCCCGGGGCTGCTTTCATTAACGCTTAATCTCAACTTTGGCGTGCAAACCGATCATTATGTAGCGGTCAACATGCGCACTTTCGTCAACATTATCAATGCAGTAGATGGGATTGATGTCCACGTAAAAGACAATAGCATGGCACGCAACACAGGCTTATCCATTGGAAACAATCATCTGGATGGCGCTCAGGCGCTCAAGGTGGCGCGCAATCGCGAAGAAGGCGGCTTCCAACGCGCGAACAATCAAAATATCGTCTTGTGTGCGCTGCGAAAAAAAATAGTCAGCCCGAGCGTGGTGACACAAATCCCCGAATTGATCGAATCATTCCGAGATAATATCCTGACAGATTTCACCCCCGAACAACTCGGTCAACTGGCCTGCCTCGGCACAAGAATGCCATTGCAAAATATCATCTTCGCCAGTTTTCCTCAAGAAATTTTTACGCCCACGCGCCACATCCCCGATGTCTACGGCAACAACCCCAAAGGAACTTTCATCTGGGATGTCGATTTCAACATCCTGCGCGATTATGTCACACGCTTCCACGCAGGCACATGGCCTGAACCCAAAATCAACATCCCCACCACAGAAGATGATACCGAGGTCGTTTGCGAATGAACAACTACAACTCCATCCCCACGCTCGATGCAGTCGCGGCGCTTAAGCGTTTTCACATCCGCGCTGATAAAAGCCTTGGTCAAAATTTTTTACAGGATTCCTCCGCCTTGGAAAAAATCGCCCTCGCCGCAGAAATTCAGGCGGATGACTGCGTCTTGGAAATTGGTCCCGGCCTCGGCAGTTTAACGCGCTATTTGGCTGTCTCTGCCAAAGAAGTGACAGCGATCGAACTGGACCACGACATGCTCGCCCCACTAAAAGCAGTTCTCACGCCTTATCAGAACGTGCGCGTGATCCACGGTGACATTCTCAAAACATCCGTTTCAGAAATCATTCAGACACCCAATTATCTGGTGGCCGCGAACATTCCCTATTACATAACATCTGCTGTCATTCGGCATCTGCTTGAAAGCGATCCGAAACCACGCCGCATCGTACTCACCATTCAAAAAGAAGTTGCCAAACGCATCTGCGCCAAAGCCGGCGACCTGAGCCTGTTAGCCTTAAGTGTGCAAGTATATGGAAAACCCAGCATCGCGGCCATTATCCCTGCCGAAGCATTTCACCCCGTCCCCAAAGTAGATTCAGCGATCCTGCGAATTGATATTTACGAAGAAACGCTTATCCCAAATGAATTACTTAAAACCTTCTTCACACTCATCAAAGCTGGCTTCAGCCAAAAGCGTAAAACATTGCGTAACTCCCTATCGTCGGGGTTACACATCCCCACTACAGAATCTGAAGCGCTGCTCACTTCTGCAAACGTAGACTTCATGCGCAGAGCAGAGACTCTCTCGATTGACGAATGGAAAGGATTGTGCGAAATCCTAAAAGGTAAAAAATCGCAATCCATCGCGTAGCATTCAAAAAAAGAAATAAAAAAAGCCTCACGGATATTCATCCGTGAGGCTTTTTTGTAAATCTAAAATCCTAAATCGTAAATAGACTTAGGTTCCTTCTTCCCAGGAGCTTAGGTAGTGCAACTGCTCAGCCGAGAGAACATCGATTTTGATGCCCATGGCTTCGAGCTTGAGGCGGGCAATTTCGTTGTCAATATCAACCGGGACGGAATAAACTTTCTTCTCAAGTTTGTCAGCGTTCTTCACCATGTATTCGGCAGAGAGCGCCTGATTCGCAAAGGACATATCCATTACAGAAGCAGGGTGCCCTTCGGCAGAAGAGAGGTTAATCAAACGGCCTTCACCGAGAATATTGATCTTGCGGCCGTCCTTGGTAAGATATTGCTCAACAAATGGGCGGACAAGATTGGGCTCGCCCACGCTCATTGCAGCAAGCGAAGGAATATTGATCTCAACATTGAAATGGCCAGAGTTGGCAACAATCGCGCCGTCTTTCATCACTTCGAAGTGATGTTTATCAATTACATTAATATCGCCAGTGACGGTACAGAAAATGTCGCCAACCTTGGAGGCTTCGGTCATGGTCATTACCTGGAAACCATCCATCACGGCTTCGAGTGCCTTCATTGGATCAATCTCTGTCACAATAACCTGGGAACCCATACCACGCGCACGAGAAGCGAGACCACGTCCGCACCAGCCGTAGCCAGCGACAACGAAGTTCTTACCGGCCAACAATACGTTGGTGGCGCGAATGATGCCGTCCACAGTGGATTGGCCTGTGCCGTAGCGATTGTCGAAAAGATGTTTGGTCAACGCATCGTTCACAGCGATAACAGGGAACTTCAAGACTTTGTCAGCTTCCATCGCCTTCAAGCGAATCACGCCCGTTGTGGTTTCTTCTGTTCCACCGATGACATTCTTGAGCATCTGCTTGCGTTCTTCATCGCTCAAACTTTTTGCCCAGGCAGCCAGGGAAGGCTCGAGTTTTTCAAAGCGGCCCATCTCAATAAAGAATAAAGATGAAACAAGGTCGGCGCCGTCATCCTGTGTCATGTGGGGCATGTGCTCCAATGCTGCGCGGATGTGCTTGAAGTATGTTACTTTGTCTTCACCCTTGATCGCAAAGACGGGAATTTCGTATTGGCTCACCAATGCGGCAGCCACATCATCTTGAGTGGAGAGCGGATTCGAAGCGGTGAGGACGATATCTGCGCCGCCTTCTTGCAGTGTGATCATCAGGTTTGCAGTTTCAGTGGTCACATGTAAACAGCACGAAAGGCGCAAGCCCTTAAGTGGTTTTTCTTTCTTGAAACGTTCGCGAATGGAACGAAGAACGGGCATTTCGCGTTCCGCCCAATCAATACGGCGGCGGCCACCTTCGGCCTGTGCCAGATCTTTTACATCATAGTTAGTCATTTATTTCTCCTTCGGGTTACATAATTCGGGAATCATGATTTGTAATTTGGAAAACGGAGCGATTCCCAAAGCTCCATTTCTAATTTTCGGCTAGCTTAATAATACATCCAGCTTAGTACCATCATCAAAATGTTTGCGGAAGCGTTCCACAAAATCTTTTCGTGTATAGGCGTGGCTTTGCGGGCCGCGTTGTTCAAGGCAGTATACTGCCGCCAGAGAACCAATTTCGCCGCATAATTTCCACTCAAAGCCGTGGGAATAGCCTGCAAGAAAGCCGCCGCGAAATGCATCGCCCACACCTGTGGGATCGACAACTTCATCTTCTGGAACGGTGGGAATATGAACTGAATCTCCGCCCGCGTATAAATCCGCGCCGTCTTTGCCGCGTGTGATCACCAGCACTTTGACATGTTCCAGCATTTGATCCAAACTCCAGCCTGTCTTTTTCGAGATCAAACCGAATTCATAATCATTACAAAACAGGAAGTACGCGCCTTCCATATCACGCGCTAATTCATGGCCTTCGAGTCTCAATACCTGTTGACCTGGATCATATAAATATTTAATTCCCAGTTCACGACACTCAGCAGGGAATTTCATCATTGCATCGGGCGCATTCGGCGAAACAATCACGAGATCAGGCTTGCTCGGCAACTCCGTCAGAGATTGACTCGCTGCCAGACCCATCGCACCCGGATAGAAGGAAGCGATCTGTGCGCTATTTGTATCGGTAGTGGCAAAAAATGAAGCGGTAAATAAACCAGGAATCACTTTCATTAATTCCGTATCTACACCTTTTGCTTCAAGCCATGCTCGGTAGTCGCCAAAGTCCTCACCTACGGTAGCCATCACACGCGGTTTCTGACCCAGCAGAGCCATGCTATAAGCAATGTTTGGCGCAACGCCGCCGCGCTGTTTAGACATGGAATCAACTAAAAACGAGAGACTGATCGAAGCCAGTCGTTCAGGAAGAATCTGTTCTTTGAATAGACCAGGGAAAGTCATTAAGTAATCGTAAGCAACCGAACCAGTGAGCAATATGTCCAACACGGACCTCCAAAAATTACGCAGGAAAAAGCGCACTCGCAGGAGTGCGCCCTGAATTATCGAACGATCAAAAGTTTATCATGGCGCTTTTGGAATGTAAAGTTTTCAAACTATCAATTTTCCAGAAACTCTACCAACCACTTTCGACAGATTAATTTCAAACGGCGGATACGCGATGCCATTTTCGGTAACAATGCCTGTGACCAAACGGTTTGGCGTTACATCAAAAGCAATGTTACGCGCTTTTGCATTTTTTGGCGCAACACGTTGACCTTCAAACTCAAGCCCAAGTACTTCTTGTGGATCACGTTCTTCAATGGGAATTAAATCTCCATGTGCCAGAGACAGATCAATGGTGGAAGTAGGCACTACGGGGTAAAACGGCACGCCGTTATCGTTCGCGGCCAGCGCAAGCATGTATGTGCCGATCTTATTTGCCACATCACCATTCGCGGCTGTGCGGTCTGAGCCGACAAAACATTTTTGAACCTTGCCTGCCTTGAGAAAATACCCCGCCGTATTATCGCTGATGATCTCATAGGGAATGCCATATTGTTCCAACTCCCAGGCAGTGAGGCGTGCGCCCTGTAACCGCGGACGAGTCTCGTCTACCAGCACATGAATCTTTTTGCCTTGCTCATGCGCCGTGCGGATTACACCCAGGGCTGTGCCCCAATCCACAGTGGCGAGAGCGCCTGTGTTGCAATGATGAATAATCGTATCGCCATCGTTAATTAAGGTGGCGCCGTGTTCTGCCATGCGTTTGTTGATTTCCACATCTTCATCTGCAAGTTTTTGCGCTTCCTCTAAAATCAACAGGCGCATTTGGTCAGCGTTTTTCTTGTCTTTCACCTTTTCTGCGGTATTCATTAAACGGTCTACAGCCCATGCAAGATTTACTGCGGTTGGACGTGCAGATTTCAAAACGGCGGATGCTGCCCGTAGATCAGCAAGCAGGCTATCGGTTGAGGTGGATGCGGATTCATATCCAGCAAGCGCCAGACCAAACGCGGCGGCGGCTCCGATGGCGGGCGCACCGCGCACCACCATATCCGTAATGGCCTGAGCGGTTTCTTTGTGTCCACGATAAGAGACAACTTCAAAACGCGCTGGCAAAATGCGCTGGTCGATCATTTTTAGTTCATTGTTTTCCCAGAATACAGTTCGCATATTTTTACCCTTTAAATAATTGTTCGCGCAAAGCAATCAACTGCGACTGCGCTTCAAGCGGAACACGTTTTACAACGCCCAGCATTTTTGCGCGCCAATATACTTCAGAGACATGCTCGATGCGTTCCAAATGAATCAAGGCTTCATCAAGATTTCTGCCGTAGGTCAGGCTGCCATGCTGGCGGAGAAGCATGGCGTTATGGTTTTTAACAAATGGGCGAATCACGACCGCGTCTTCATGTGAAGCAGGCGTGGCATAGGCTGTGACGGGAACTTCGCCCAATGTTAATAAAACTTCGGGGAGCACATCAATGGGAAATTCAAGATCGGCGACAGTGAGCGTGGTGGCAAAGATGGGATGCGCGTGTAAAACAGCACGAACATCTTCACGATGCTTATACACTTCAAGATGCATGGGCGTTTCAGAAGACGGCTTGCGGTCTGCTTTGGCAGAAATTACGTTTCCGCCAATATCGATCACGAGCAAATCATCCGTGGTCAAGCGGCCTTTTGAAATTCCAGAGGGCGTAATCAGGATGAGGCCGTCATCCATGCGGATTGAAATATTGCCATCATTGGCGGTCATCAAATGACGTTCATAGGCAATGCGGCCGCATTCAACAATTGCAAGGCGCAGATCGGTTTCACCTGCAGAGAGGGAGAAATTTAGCATATGAATCGACTATTCCTTAATGGAGGTCCAAAGTTCATCATAGAGCGAGAGTGCATTCCCAAGGTCCTGCACTTCATGTCCTTTTGCAAAAACTTCTGCGGGAGTATTCGTAATAGGAGAAGCCATATAGGCTGCATATACTTCGGCATGGTTTTCTTTTGCAAATTCTAACGCGGCCTGATTGGGATTGGTGTATGGGAACTCTACCAACGTCAGCCAGAACACATCGCCTTGCAGTAAATAATTGAACCAGGCGTAGCTGGCATCAGGGTGCGGCGCGTTGGCTGGGATCGCCATGCCGTCATAAAAGATGATCGAGCCTTCTTCAGGAAAAACATACTTGAAGGCTGGGTTTTCCTGCTGCGCTAAAAATGCCTCACCGTTCCAGACGATGCCGAGGTCAACATCACCTGCCAACAAGGGCGTCTTTGGGCTGTCGCTATCAAAGACACGGATGTTTGGCATAAGTTCGCGAAGTTTTTGCTCGGCTTCCTTTAGTTGTGTTTTATCCGTTGAGTTCACATCATACCCAAGTGTCAGCAATGCCATGCCAATAATAACGCGATTATCATCCACGGCAACAATGCGGCCTTTGTATTCAGGGCTCCACAAGTCGGCCCACGAGGTCGGCGGGGTCGTCACGGTGTCACTGTTGTAGACAATGGCCTGGGTTCCCATTTGATATGGAACAATATAATCCACTGTGTCACCATAAGTGTTGACCAGCCCCGCGTCTAAATTTTTATGATTCGGTAATTTTCTTAAATCTAATCTTTGTAAAAGTTTTTCGCGGATCAAAACGCTAATCATGTAATCGCTGGGATCAATGATGTCATACGGATTCACATTCTCGCCAAACGACATTTTTGTATATAGCTCTTCATTGGATGAAAAATAATCCACATTTACATCCACATCATAGACCAGCCCGAAACAATCAATGATGTCGGCGGGCACGTACTCTGTCCATGTGAAAATGTTGATCTCTTTACTTTCAAATTCTACCCGTGGGTTTGGCTCCGGGCAGGTAAATCCGCTGGAGGTTACTTTTGTTGCTGATGCTTCTGGATTTGCCGCACAGCCTGTCACAGCAAATAACATAAAGGCAACCAAAATCAACTGACTGAATTGATAAAGTTTGTGCTGTATGTTCACTTTCTTTTCCTCTTTTTGTATTGAAGATTTGTAAACGGAGTTAACGAATACTGCGCAAATTACCAAAATAAAAATATTTTAATTGGATGTTTTGCGCGGTACGCAGTACTATACCGCACTCGGTCACAAATTGCGCTTTTTCATAGGGTGGAAAGCGCAATTTGTAACCGTGGGTATTATATATCACACAGAATTCGAATTAACCTTGCTTGACGCTCCTGTCATTTACCAGTATAAAAACAGGATGAAACACATCTGCCCTTCGACACGCTTCGCGTCAGAACTCCGCATCATTCTTGGACTTTGGCTTGCTGCTGCGATAACGGCTTGTTCCATCCTCCCTGGCCTGCCCACCCACCCCCCAGATTTAACGTCCACCCCAAGCCTATCGCCCACCCCCGAAGCGACATTCACTCCCACCATTACGCCCACTCCGCTCCCCATTGCCCGCGTAGCGGTAGGTGACCACGCCTTCTTTAATGGGGATTATGAAAGCGCACTCATATCCTACAAAACAGCGTTTCAAGACTCGCCGGATATATTGGTGCAAGCCGCTGCAAAATGGGGAGAAGCGCGAGTATCCTTTGCAGAAGAACGGTATGAAGACACCCTCACTGCGATTCAAACTTTGATCACAGACTATCCCCAATCCATACACCTTGGGCAGGCATATTTTCTACAAGGGTTGGCATATTACCGTTTGAATAATTATCAAGCCGCCGCGGATGCCTGGCAAACCTATCTCGTTATACGCCCGGGCTATTTGGATTCGTATGTACAGGAATTACGCGGTGACGCACTCTTTGAAGCGCAAAATTTTGCAGAGGCACTGCCCGCCTACACGGCCGCCCTGCAAGCCTCTGGAGTAGGCGACGGCATCGTGCTTGATCTGAAAGTTGCATCCACGCAAACAAAACTGGGGGATTATGAATCTGCGCTGGCCCGCTATGACGGGATCACAGCCCGCGCGCCAAACGATTACATCAAAGCTCAGGTGGCGTATGAGTCAGGGTTGGCGTATCAGGCTCTCGGTCGCAGTGAAGAAGCGTTGGGTAAATTCCGACTGGCCGTGGAAGATTATCCGCTTTCGTATTATGCGTATCTCAGTCTGCTATCCATGCTCGAAGCAGGCGCAGAAGTGAGCGAGCTTAACCGCGGTCTCGTGGATTATTTCGCCGGTGAATATGATGTATCCATCGCGGCCTTTGACCGGTATCTCGCGGCAAATCCTGTCAATGATGGCACGGCACATTATTATCGAGCGCTTGCTTTACGTGATAAGGGAGATTACAACAGCGCTGAAAAAGGATTGGCCGTATTTATCGCAGGCTATCCAACACATTCGCGCTGGAGCGATGCCTGGGGCGAAAAAGCATTTATCGAATGGTACAACCAGGGCGCGTACACTGTCGCGGCTCAAACCCTTTTGGATTTTGTAACCGCAGCTCCAAATAGTGAACTTTCTGCCGAATATTTAATGAGCGCGGCGCGGATTTATGAACGCAACTCACAATATCCCGAAGCACTGGAAACCTGGGCACGGATTGCAAATGAATATCCCGGCACCGAGCAGGCTTCCAACGCTGTCTTTTTGATGGGCATTATATATTATCGTAACGGAGATACAGTCGCGGCATTAGATGCGTTCAATCGCAGTCTCACACTTTCGTCTCTGGCAGTGGATCAGGCGCGTGGATATTTTTGGCTGGGCAAGGCGCAAAAAAAACTCGGCAACGATGAAGATGCATTGAATGCATGGCGTGAAGCGCAATCCCGCGATTCAGGCGGATACTATAGTGAACGCGCCCGCGATCTCTTAATAGACCGGCAGCCTTTCATGCCGCCCACCTCAACCAACCTCGCGCCAAATCTGTCAGCCGAACGCAAAGACGCCGACGCATGGATTCGAATCACCTTCAATCTCTCTGCTGAAACCGACCTAAGCGGATTAGGGCCGCTCGCCTCTGACCCACGCATCATTCGCGGAACCGAACTTTGGGAGATCGGGCTTTATGAAGATGCGCGCCTTGAATTTGAAAATTTACGCGCAGAAATAAACACGGATGCGGTCGGCACGTATCGCTTAACCAATTACATGCTTGACCTCGGCTTATATCGCTCTGCCATTTTTGCCGCGCGCCAAATCCTAACTCTGGCTGGGCTGGACGATCATACAGAATCCATGATGGCGCCGCCCTACTTTAGCCATGTGCGCTATGGATTGTATTATTCTGACCTTGTGATTCCAGATGCAGAAATAAATGGATTCGACCCACTGTTTGTTTTCAGCGTGATCAGGCAGGAAAGTTTATTTGAGGGATTTATCAACTCAAACGCCGGCGCGCGCGGATTAATGCAGATCATCCCTTCCACGGGTGCGCAGATTGTCTCACAACTTGGCTGGCCCATTAACTACAGCGAGAAAGACCTATACCGCCCGGATGTGAGCGTTGCATTTGGCACGCACTACCTTGCCAATAATCGCAAGCTATTCGCTGACGATCTTTATGCAACTCTGGCCGCGTACAACGCCGGCCCAGGCAGCTCGCTGCTATGGAAAGAACTCGCAGGCGATGACCCCGACCTGTTTTTAGAATCAGTGCGCTTTGAAGAAACAAGAAATTACATCCGCAATATTTATGAGATCTATGTAATTTATAGACGCCTGTATAGCGTAACTCAGTAAACGCATTATCTGTATGAAATGCAAAACGGAAAAAGACTTCACGCTACAAAGTCTTTTTCCGTTTTTATTTAAATCACTACATAATCAACTAAGAGACTGTTTCTTAAGCCCGAATTTTATGCGAGAAAAGAGCATTCACCACAGACGCTTCGCGCACGGAGTCCACACATTGTCCCGATGCTTTTTCGGGAGAGGTTTTTATGAGGTTTTCTCTGTGATCTTTGTGGTGAAAAGCCTTTAAGAAACACTTTCTAAGCGACATGTGCGAGGACGCGTTGATGCACAGTTTCCACATCCATATCCAGAACAGAGACTAATTTATCCCTGCCATTTTCACCTGCAACAATTTCAACACGTGATTTCGGCACATCCAGTACGTGTGCAAGAAAATCAAGGAGTTCCACATTCTCTTTCTCATCAGCAGGATCGGTTGCAAGATGCACTTTGATCGTACCATCCTCCAACATACCAATAATTTGATTACGCTCGGCGCGCGGCGTCACACGCACTGCGAGTGCCGACCCACGTTTGCCATCATGAAAATCATATTTTCTAGACATGCTTCACCTCAACTGATTGCAATAAAAATAAAGATCAAAATACGGGCGATAAGCTGAACAGCGATAATTAATATCAACGGGCTGAAATCAAACGTCCCTGTCGTCGGCAGCACATTGCGGATCGGGGTCAGGAATGGGTTTACGATTCGGTCAAGTGCTTCACGCACAGGTTGGTCTGGGGGAAGAAAAAACGAAAGCAGGGATGCGGCAATTACGATCCAGATAAAAATTTGAGAAACCACACTAATCAATGTAATCACTATCGAAAAATTCATCAAACCTCCGTCTTACCACTTAGTACTTGTGCTGACGATTCGTCCATCGCGCACCGTTTCGAAGTATCAATCTATCCTATTTCGCGGACTGAAGTCCGCACTCCTTATTTTTTAGGATAGGTTCTTATCTGTCTTGCGGCGCTATCACTACGTGTATTGACGCGGACCAACAATGGCAGTGCCCACCCGAACCAACGTAGCGCCTTCTTGCACGGCCACTTTGAAATCTGTACTGGTTCCCATGGAAAGTTCAGAAAAATCCACGAGCGGGAATTGTGAAGTTAGATAGCCCTGTAAACGTTTCAGCTTCTGAAAATAAGGCCGCGAGAATTCTGCAGTTTCACCCAGCGGAGGCATCGTCATCAAACCGCGTACCTGCAAATTCGGTAATGCGATTACGGCCGCGATCTCTTCAAGCAATGCAGGCCAGCGCGCCTCATCCCACGCATCCCAACCCGCTTTACTCTGCTCGCCGCCCACATTGAATTCGATAAAAGTCTGTAATGTGCGGCCAGCCTCAGCGCAAAACCGATCCAGCCGTTTTGCAAGTTTCAAGCTATCAAGAGAGTGTAATAAGTTAAAGTTCTCTGCCACAAGCTGCGCCTTGCGGCTTTGCACATGACCAATCATGTGCCATTCTACCGCAGAAAACTGCGGCATAGATTGAAGTTTCATAACACCCTCTTCAGGGTAATTTTCGCCCAACATACGTGCGCCAGCCTCAATCGCGGCGCGCGTCACTTCAACAGACTGCGACTTTGTAACCACAACCAGCCTGACCTGAGCCGGATCACGGCCTGCGCTGCGGGCAGCAGTTGCGATCTCGTCCAGTGTTTGCAAATATCGTTCACGGATGGATGACATTAATTCACTCATGGATTGATTGTACCCGTATCATGCCCCGCCTAAACCTGCAACGCCATTAATGCGCCGAATCTACCCGTTTTTCCTTTTTCTGCTCGATGTGAAAACCAATCATCCAAATGACAGGCGGTGCATACCTCTGAAACTTGAATCTGCTCCACGCCCGCGCTGTGCAATTGGATGACATTCGCTGTCCACAAATCCAAATAGACGCTTCCATTTCTGGTTTGCAAAACACGATCTACATCGGTAGGATATTTTTCCTGAAACTGTGAAACAACATCTGCGCCCACTTCGTAATGATCCACTCCAATGGAGGGGCCGATGCCTGCGACAATGTCTTTTGGATTACAGCCGTAATGCGATTGCATTCCTTGTAGAGCGGCTTTGACCACGCCGCGCACAGTTCCCATCCAACCGGCATGAGCCATGCCGATCACATTTTTCTTTGGGTCATGCAACATGATCGGCACACAATCACCAAAGCGCATAAAGAGTGACACCTCAGGATTATTTGTAAAAAGAATATCCGCTTTGACAGCAGGCTCAGTCAGCGGGCGCGGTGCATCAGCGTAGACAATGTCAGTCCCGTGAACCAGCCAAACGTCATGAATGGATGCGGGGCTGCGTCCCATGCTGTTGAATACATGAATACGATTCTCGGCCACGTGCGCGGGGTCATCCCCCACCGATCCGCCCAGGTTGAGCGAATGCCACGGCGCAGAACTTACGCCGCCGCGCCGCGTAAAAACTCCCTGCAGCAGCGAGTCGGAAAAAATATCAAAGCTGTAAAAACGAAGGCCATCGCATTCATGAAAAGGCATTACTTTGAAGCCTCATGTACCGCAAATTTTTTAATATAGTATTGGCGCGTTTCGTTCATGGACTCTTCAATATTGGGGTAGGCAAACCAGGCTGTCGCCAGACCAAAGAGCGCACCCGTGAGCGCGCGCAAGTATGGCGTGCTTTCGCGGTACGGCACGATAGACTCAAGCCACGGCCAGTCAAATTGACTAAAGAGCTGCGAGAAACCATCCAACCCAATTGGCGCGATGCCGATCAAAAGCCACAAAGCCCAATGCAACGATTTAAAGCGACGACCTGATAACCCGAAGGCAATCCCAAATAATAAAATGGCAAAATAAATGGCGACATCCCGCTCACATAGCGCAACTTTATAGCCAACATTTTCATCGCCTGTGTAGGCGCGTGACTGAAAACGGGTAAAACTATATGGATCGCCGAGATTGGAGATGCCTGTGGCCTGTTCAAATGTTTTTACGCCAGCCATTTTCGCTTCGGCCAGCGGATAAAAAGCCTGTTCTCCATAAAGAAAGAATGAACGAAAACCGAATTGATGGCAAAGCGGGCTATAAATACGATAGATGGCTTTGGCAGGCCACACAGCGCCGGCCTTCATCAAAGTTGGCGCCAGAAAAGGCAGTCCCACATACAACAGCATGAACAAATTCAGCAAAAGCAGGTAACGCTTGGCAATCCAAAACGACACACGATCTCCCATGTTGACACTCTTTCCTTTTTTGATTCGCATTTGATAGACGGGATCGCCCAAATCTTCAAGTTGATTCTTTCTGTCGAAAGCCGCGCCCAAAGTCATTTGCAATTTCTGGCGCATGATCGGAGCTTGCAGGCTGTACGGACCCACTTCAATGACAGGGATCAACTGTCCGAACTTTGCGATCAGCGCGGGGTCGAGGTCAATATCCACTTCAACCAGCCGATGCGGATATTGGGATTGCAGGTCGTTCAACTCCGCTTTTACTTCATCACACAATTTGCAATTCGCACGGGTATAAAGGGTTACATTAAGCATGAGATGTCCTTTTAAATAAATTTCGGAAGTCTTTTTACTCAAGACTTCCGAAATTTGTAATCCATTAAATTCCGAAATCAAACCAGAAGAATTGGCCCTGCTGCGCAATTAATGCAAAAACACCTGAGAAGAGCATGATACCGATGATCACCAGGATCACACCCATTGCAATTTCAACGTAGCGCATGGTCTTACCGTATTTTTTCAACATGGTCGTTACCCAGCCAATCCCCAGCGCAGCAGCCAGAAACGGAATCGCAAGCCCGATGGAATACGCACTAAGAAGCATTGCGCCAAGAGAAATGGAACCGCCATTAATCGCCAGAGTGAGAATCGTGCCCAGTACAGGCCCTACGCAGGGAGACCAACCCGCCGAGAAAAAGACGCCCATCAAGACAGAAGAAAGATAGCCCCATTTGGGATCTGGCGCTTGTTGAATACGCGTATCATAAGCAAGAAAGGGAAGATGAAAAACGCCGATCATGTGCAAACCAAACACAATGACCACGATGCCGCCGATCTTCGCCAGCCAGTTGCGTAAATCATACAACAAGCCGCCCGCGAAGGCAGCCGCCACCCCAAGCAAAACAAACACGATGCTAAAACCAAGTACAAAAGCAAGCCCGTGGCTAAATGTGATCCAGCGATTGGATTTACCAGCAACAGCGCCGGGCGCGCCCACGGCCAGCCCGCCGAGATAGCCAACATAAGCAGGTACTAGTGAGAAAACACATGGCGAAAGAAAAGATGCCAACCCTGCAAGAAAAGCAAGTCCGACCGATATTTGTGATATTTCCATTCAATACCTCAAAAAAACATTTACCTAGATATATCCATTAGCAAGCCGATGGATATAAAAAAACAGTTTATACCTTTAACTCGGTTATAGTGACAGTCGTGCCATGGTCAGGCCAGGTCATGCGTGCCTCACTTTGCGCCAGTGAAATATAAGGAGTGGTCCAGCGGAAGATCCACTTGGCTTCTTCGGGCTTTACATTGATGCAGCCATGCGAGCGCCTCTCACCGAAATCGTTGTGCCAGAAAGCGCCATGAATGGCAATCCCTTCGCCGCTGATGACAGTGTCCCATGGAACCGCCGGGGTTGAATACCCGGCAGCAGAACCACCGCCGTTCATATTCAAGGATATAGTCTTCCAATGTGTATTCAACTCACCTACAGGGGTTGCATAGGCTTCTGTGGCTACTCCTTGAAAATCAAAGATCGCGCCGCTTGAAATACGGCAGAAAAAGACTTCTCTATTTCCCTCAAAACAAGAGAGAGTTTGATAGGTTAGGCTTGTAACAATTTTCTTTTCGGCAGGGTCTATTTCAGGGCTAATGGGAGCAACCTCTGCGTCTGTTAGAACCTTCAAACCTGCGCCATCCATCCAGAAAAGGTCGCCAAAGCCATATCCGTGCCCGGGACTTTCGTTCCAACGGTACTCGGTGAAACCATTATTCTGGCGGATTTGATCAATCCAAATTACCTGTCCGTAATATACACGCGGCGGGAAATTATATGAAATCAAACTTTGAATCCACGGCGAATAAGGCGCACCTTCAAGTGCCATGTCAATATAGGGAACGGTTATCTCCGCCCAAAAACCTGACTGCCCCGCAGGCATTTCTGTGATCGGCGTGTTTGGTAAATTTTTAGTAGGCTGAACTCGCGAAGCCCAAATATATCCCTGCGGCGTTTCAAGGAATTTCTGGTTCGTTAGCCCCACGGCATTGCCAATCACCTCACGCCCCCATTCAATCAGATTATCATCATAAAATGTTGTTAACGCAGTAGCCTGCAAAGGATCATTCGATGGGCGGTTCCGAACCTCGGTCATACCCAGCACACGGCCAATAATCTCACTCGCTGGAAATTGCGGTAAACGCTTGGGGGCATATAAAGTTTCAAACTCAAAAGGCTTAAACGCCATTGCACCCAAGCCAACACCAGCCACTTTTAGAAAATCACGACGGGAAAAATTATGCTTCATACTACTCACCTTTACTATAAAAACTGGAGTGCGGACTTCAGTCCGCTGTTACTAAAAGTGCGGACTGAAGTCCGCACTCCGATATTTTTCAAGGATACCTGCAAACAAAAAGAGCGTCAACAGCCTTGTGAGAATGGATTAATCTTCCAGGTAGGTCTCCAAAGCACGCAAACAATTCGCGCTCAGCTTATGTCCGACTTCATCCTCGCAATACGTCACCTGCGCGCCAGCCTGTTCGAGCAGTTCAATCGAAGCGCGCGCCCGATCAATTGGCACCAGTTGATCGAGCGTGCCATGCGCCACAAAAATATTTTTGCCTGCCAGCGTCTTTTTTGCGATAAGCTGCTCAAGACCCGCTGGCACAAACCCAGCCAACACCCCCATCTTGCAGATTCTGTGCGGATAGAGCATCCCCATCAAATTGGTCATCGCCGCGCCCTGACTGAATCCCATTAAATCAAATTGCTGCGCATCCACCTGGCACAGCCCCCTGTGGGTAACCGCAGCAGAATACTCATCAATTAAGTTGATCAGCGCTTCAGCCGCTGGCAAAAACATCTCGAGACTGGGCCTATTATCGGTTAAGGGTTGAGGCGGACGCCAGGAAAATCCACTTGGGTCGGCAGTGTGCGGCGCGCGCGGGGCGATGATCCAATAATCGGGAGAAAGTCCGCGGGCGAAAACCCACATCGAATTTTCGTCGCCCGTCCAGCCGTGCAGAAGCACCAGCAAACGTGGATTTGGAGATTGCGATGGACGCACGCGCATCATATGCCCATTAAATTCAATGAGTTCAGATTTAATCACGGCCTGCACGCTTCAAAATCCAATCTGATAAATTGAGCAGCAGGAAGATCAGCCCAATCGGAACGAACGCGCCGAACATACATAACAAACCCATCATCGCCGCGCCGAAACCATAGATTAACCAGATCAAGCCGTCACCCACGATAAACAGCAAAGCCAGCGCACCAATCACAAGGCGCACATTCGTATCTTTCATGTAACTGCGTACATCACGACTCATCGTTTAACTCCAAAAAAAACTTTATTCATGCGGCTCGTCCACGAGACAGCTTTCTTTAACGCAGGCAAAATTTCTTCCACCGCTGCCTCGCCCAGCATGGCCACATCCTTCACGACTACTTTATCCAGCAAATCGATGAGATGAACATTGGGACGGACAATGATATCAGGCGCATCAAATTCAAGCCGATAATGCGCCACTGCGCGGCTGCTAAGATCGACCGCACGCATAAAGATATCAAAAGCCTGCGCCACATGCAGACGATAGATTCGATCTGTGATCTGCTTCGGCAGCATGGACGGGACGGGAATCGAATACGTTCGAACGGGGATATCCAACGGGTCATTCAAAACGACCGCGACAATTGGCAAATCTGGAGAGAGTATGCGCGCCACAGTAACAGGCACAGGATTCAAAACTCCGCCATCCATCAGATCCCAATCATTCAATTGCAGCGGCGGAAAAATACCGGGCAATGCAATCGTGGCAAGCACGCCGTCTCGTAAAAATCCTTCAGAGATAACAATTTCACTGCCTGTTTTTGCATCGACCGCTGTCACAGCGCATGGAATTTTCAGGTCGTCAAATGTTTTTTCGCCAAGCAATGTATCTAATAATTTACGCACGCCGGAAAGTCCCAGTAACGAGGGGCCATCATTTATATCGCGCACATATAAACTACCCTGATCTGTTACAGTAAAAACTTCCTCTATTTCATCAGGTGTTAAGCCTGATGCATATAGAATAGCGACCAATCCGCCAAAGCTTGTCCCCGCCACCGAGCGGATTTGATAGCCTTCTTTTTCAAGCCGGCGAATCACCCCAATGTGTGCGTTTCCTTTGGCCCCGCCGCCGCCTAATGCCAGTGTAATATCCATATTTTTTATACCCTTCCCTGATGTAGACTGTGTGAATGAAAGGGATTATACCTTTCAAAAATTTTAGTCCGTCTGCAGACCTTTGCTTCAGCTTGGGTCGCGAATCAACCAAACCGCTACCCCACCACCAACAAACGCCGCAATAATCAAGAAGACAATTAACAACCTTGAAGAAGCGGGGTTGGCGGGCTGGGGAGCCTCTGCCTCAATCGAAGTCTGTGTTGAAGCAGGTATCAGCCCAGTTGGAAATGAAATCACAGGCGGCGCAAGCGTGCTGACAACGAGCGGCATAGGCGTGGAGAGCGGGAGAGTCGTGGGCATTGCAGGAGCAGGCTGTGTAGCGCTTTGCAGCACCAATACTTCCTGCCCTTGATACACGATCAGGTCTTCGCCTAAATTGTTAAGCGCCTGAATATTCTTAATCGTTGTTCCGTATTCAATGGCAATGCTCCATAAGGATTGTCCATATTGCACTTTATGAAAAACATTTCCATCAGGCCGTGCCGTACTCAAAATTACCGGCACCATGTATTGACTCACACCAGCGGAACTCCCGCCTTCAGAGGCAGGCACACTGGTCAGAACCACCGCCGCATCAGATTGCATTTGACCCGAACCCGTTGCGGCGGCGCAATCCAAGGCGTAATAGTAGCCATCTGCTCCCTGCGATATACCTGCGCCGATGTGCGTGAAATTCTGCGAGAGCATGGTGTTCATATGGTCAGCATCCTGCCACCCGGGCGGGATGCCATCCCACACCAGCGGGCCAGAACTGCTCAAGATATTCTCAGCACGAAATCCGCCACGAGATAGATCACCTGAAAGCGGAAAACCAAGAGTCAATAATTGCTGGGTGTAACTAATTCCGCCGGGGCGTGCATGTGTGATCTGCCCCGTTGCGGCCATATAATCAGCCTGTGACTGGGAGGATTGCATCAACACAGAGTGGACAACCAACGGCGGCAAGCCATAAGACAGACGTAAATTATTAACCGCATCGATCAATTGTGACGGTGAGCTGATACTCTGCCGAGGCAGTTGCGGCTGCGCGTTGACATTTCCCAACGGAACAAAACTCAACGCAGCCAGCAAAATTACATAAATAAAAAAACAGATTCGACGCTGCAACATTGAATTATTACTGAACAGTAAAGGTCACCACAAGAGTCGCGCCAAACATATTTTGTCCGTCAGATAAACGCCAGTAACTCGTGTAGGTGCCGTTATCTCTGGGCGCGGTCATGGGAATGGAAAATTCTGACCAACTGCCAGAGGCGACTACTTTTTGAATTTTTGTATCCTTGCCGTCATAATACTCACCGCCTGCTAAAACAAGCGTATATTGATTCAACCAACTGCACGATCCTGTGTTTTCAACCTTCCATATTTTGGTGAAGTTTTCACTTGGCGCGAGGATTGTCCCTGTAGGAATGGTAACATCACGCACAAAAGCAAGGTTATTACAACCGACTGCCAGAACATCTGCATTCAAAGTAGGAGTGAGTTGTGTTCCAGTTGGGGTGATAGACCCGCCGGGTGTGGCTGAATAATAAATAAAGGTGGGGGTTAGCGTGGGCGCAAATGTAGGCGTGGGGAAAATGATTGTAGGACTCGGAAATGGTGTATAGGTAGCCGTGGAAGTGGGCAAAGGCGGGGTATACATGGCGGTCTGCGTACCAAAGAAGGAAGCCACCATTGAGCCAACGGCTGAGGTCATCAAAACGTCATTGCTTTGAGTGGGAACTTCTGTGCTTGTGCAGGCGGCTAAAATAAATAGGGTCAGGATTAAAATAAATATCTGTTTTTTCATTTGGGTCTCCATTATTTGTAAACCTTTTCAGTCGTGATAAAGAATACCAAGGGTCACAAAAGAAATCTACGTGTGTATACCGCACTCGGTCACAAATTGCGCTTTTTCAGAGGGTGGAAAGCGCAATTTGTGACCGTGGGTATGATATATAAATCTAACACAAAATTAGACAACCCATGCAAGCGAGATTTAAGTTTCTTTATTTTTTATTGAGCAGCGCAGTTAACGCTTTGAGCAAATGATCTATATCCCGTTTGGAATTATAGCCCTGCACAGAAACACGGATAAGTTTCATGTTGTTCCACGCGATCACAGGAATTTCAATGCGATATTCATCATACAAGCGCGCCTTCAGCGCGGCGAGGTCTGTATCCGCTGGCAGAGGGGCGGCGGCCAATTGGGCGAACCAATCATCAGATGCAGGGTGAAGCGGGGCAAGTCCTGTTAATTCACAGATGCGCTGTTGAGCATCCTTTGCCAAACTATGGCAGGCAGCCCGCACTGTATCCCAGTGATACTTTTCTTGAAATTTAATCGCGGCGGGCACAGCCAGGAACGCGGCGATATCCCGTGTGCCCCAATATTCATGATGATCAATAAAAGTGGATGCGCCCGGGGTTTCCGATTCATATCCCCACGAGACAACCAAAGGCTTGAGAAGGTGTTGCATTTCAGGCCGCGCATATAAAAAGCCAGCGCCCTTCGGCGCACACAGCCATTTATGCAAATTGCCGCCGTAAAAATCTGCGCCAAGCGCATCGAGATCAAGCGGAATTTGTCCCGCTACATGTGCGCCATCCATCACAGTGATGATGCCCGCCGCGCGCGCGTGTTTAATAATTTCATCCAACGGAAAAATAACTGCGGTCGGTGAAGTAATATGACTCAAAAAAATAACGCGTGTGCGCGGCGTAACGCCCGACCAAAGCGAATCAATGAAATCTTCTTTTGAAGCCAAAGAAACAGATTGATTAATATATGTAAACCCATGCTCCAGCGCAAGAAAACGCCAGGTGCGATCCATTGCGCCATATTCATGATTGCTGGTGAGCACTTCATCGCCTGCGCCCAACTTAAGTGAACGCGCAACGATATTAAGGGAGATGGTTACATTTTGAGTATAGACCAAATTATCAGCATGGGTACCCAGATAATCGCCAAGCGCCGCGCGAGCCTCAGCCATCAGCCCCGTGTAGCGCCTGCCGATAAATTCAACAGGCTGCCGTTCAAGCTCAAGCTGCCAGCGTTGGTATTCATCAAAGACTGGCTTGGGCGTTGCGCCAAAGGAACCATGATTCAAAAAAGTAACGGAGGGGTCGAGCAGGAAGTGTTGTTTGAGTGTTGACATCAAGATATTATAAAACATGCTATTGAATCATTTAACAAAATATCCGCTTCCCACCCGACTCTTTGCAAAATTATGTCCAAATCGCTTATCTTTCCAACAGGCGACTTTGGCTAATACAGTATATGCCACGCAGTTCTTTTATTCCAAGAGTATGAATACCCTTATTTTCAACACTGCAAATTCATAAGAATGGATCACAACTTTCAAACTGCGGATCTTAAGTGAACAATCAATGTAGTGCCGTGATTTAATTCACTTTTGACTTCGATATCTCCGCCTAATTCTTCAATTATCGTTTTAACAATATACAGGCCTATGCCGCTTCCGGGGATTTCAGCAGCTGTGACATTTTTTGCACGGTAGAATTTCTCAAATAAATGGGGTATTGCCTCAGGCCCAATTCCCATACCCTGGTCAAGAATAGACACATCAACAAAGTTATTTGAAACACTGATATTTATGGTTATGCTCTTCCCTTCCGGAGAAAATTTCGCCGCATTATTAATCAAATTAATAAATACCTGCTGCAAAGCGCCGTTATCACCAAAAACATTAATTGATTTTTGAGGAGCGTTCAGAACCAGTGTAATTTTCTTCTTGTTTACAATTGGCTTAACAGCCTGCATGGATTCTTCCAATACCGGAATAAGATCCAATGGCACACTTTCCAGTTTCAACATGCCACTTTCAAGACGCCCGGCCATCAAAAGACGATCTATCAATATCTTCTGACGGTTCAATTCATTTCGAAGGATGCCCCAGTATTCCTTTTGTTCTTCCTCCGTGCCGCCCTGTTGAATAAGGTCGGCCATCAGAATAGCGGCTGTCAATGGGGTTCTTAACTCATGAGAGGCACGGTTAATGAAGTCGGTCTTCATCTCATTCAGCCGGATAATATCCGTTATATCCCGAATAATAATGAGTGCTTCAAGATTATTAATTGGATGCAGCCGGGATTCGTAAATACTGCTGGTAAATGGGAATTGAAACCCTTCCCACCAATGAGGGGAGGAAAACGATTTCCTGTTTTCATCCCCAATAATTTTGGCAACAATCTCTTCCGGCCAGGTTTCCACAAGTTTCCTGCCTGTGATCATATCGCGATGAATAAATAAGGGATGATTGGGGCTGGAACTGTAATCAAGGATTAAACCATCGGAATTAATACGAATTAATAAATCCGGAAATGCCTCGATGATGGTACGGTTTCTGAATTCATTGACTCGTATGGTTTCTTCATACTGAATACGCTGTAACGCCGCGCCGAGCAAATTTGCGACAGTTTGAACGATATCAAACTCTGGCAACAACCATGAAAGGCTGTTTTTGCGGTCAAACATTCCCAGGAAGCCGCGCGGCCCCAGTGTGCCTTGAATTGGAATCGCCAAAAAAGAATAGATGGGGATCACTTCAGTGCCACCTGCTATTCTCTCGGAAAAAACAGAATTCGGATCGGAAACAATAGTATTAAGAAATGGCTGGATGGCAGTGTTAATATCAAAATCAATTGCGTTTTGTTCAACCCAGTCATATTTTATTTTAATGAGCGGGGAACCTGAGAAGCTTTCGACTTCGAAGATGACACAACAAAAAACGTCCAGTGCATAGCCAAGTGATTCCAGCATTTCGGAAATTCTAGACTCTATATTGGGAGAGCGGAACAATCGAGCAGTGGCTTCGCTAATTACAGAAAGAATCCGCCCATTCCGCTTTAAGAATTTTTCTGTTGCCTTCCTTTCCGAAATATCACGCACAATACTTTGAATATAGGCGGGGTTTCCATTTTTATCAGAGACAAGAGAAGTACCAATCTCAACAGGTATCAAACTGCCATCTTTTCGCTTTAATACCCTTTCATAAATATTTGTTTCGTCTTCCAGGATGGGTTTTTGATCGGGTAATTCTCCCGTTGAAACGACATCCCTGACATGCATTCCCGTTAGTTCACCTGCCTGATAACCAAGCAGATTAAGTGCTTGTCGATTGGCGGCAAGGTAGTGCAAGTTCATGCCAATAATGAACACACACTCTCCGGTTTGCTCGAATAAAGTCTGCCCGAATTGATCAACATCCCACACGGCTCCGCTTTCTTTGAGCATAGACCTTATTTCGACGGGAAGGTTCTTTATAGGAATGGTTTTATCATCCATAAACAATGTCTTCCGGCCGAACATCAGGCAAATTGGCCAGGATCAAACACCCAGTGGCGCTTTCTATAATCTGTACATCACCTCCCAGGTTTCTAAAAATAGCACGCACAACGGTCAGCCCCACCCCTAATCCATCGTATGCCCTGCAATCTCCTTGGCTGATCTGGTAAAACTTCTCAAAAACCTTTTCACGCTGTTCGAAAGGAATTCCCGGCCCTTCATCCAAAACTGCGATCGTAATTCCGCCATCCGGGCCGGTGTGTATATCAACATTTACTTTTCCATATTGCGGACTAAACTTGAATGCATTATCTACCAGGTGCAAAATAGATTGTGTCAGTTCTCTTCTGGGAGCCTTAACCTCCCCCGCTGCTACAATTTTATGGGTGAAATTTAATTCTTTATTTTTATACTTTCCAAAGCATTTATTAATGGGATTCAGAATATGATCATTAATATCTATTGACTGCCGCACAGAGTTCAAATTTCCAAATTCAATATTGGAAAGAAAAATTATGTCCGAGACTAAAGATGCCAGCTTATCGGCATTCGACAATGCCATTCTTATAAACCCGCTTTGCATGTCAGGTTCGCTAAATTTATTATTAACTGCCAATTCCAGAGGCGTAATAATATTCATGAGGGGCGTACGTAATTCATGGTGGAAATTCTGCAGAATTTCGTTACGCAGTTTTTCCATATCATTATGGGCTGTTTCCTTCATCTGTTCGCGCCCACGCTCCTGTTCAGTACGGACACGCCGTAACAATGCGTCAATTCGCACCAACAGTTCATCCATAACAAAAGGCTTGGCAATGTAATCGTCGGCGCCATCTCGTATGCCAGCAATCCGATCATGTGTGCCCGAACGTGCTGTCAGGAAGATGAATGGAATAGATGCAAGTTTCAGATCGGAGCTTAGCAGGCGTTTCAATTCAAACCCATCGGGAGGAGGCATCATCACATCAGAAACTATCAAGTCTGGATGGTGCTCTCTGGCTTTTTGCAAACCATCCCGGCCATCTACAGCCTCAATCACATGATATCCGTGTCGTTTTATGGAAACGACCAAGCCGAGTAGAATAGCCGGCTCATCATCAATAACAAGAATAACCGAACTAGGTTCACTGTCCATAGTTGCCTATTAAAAATTTGGTGTCATGCGCAGGTTTTGTGTAGTTCCAGTGGATTTAACCTGTATTTTTGCATTATTGTTCACAAACATGATGTTTATATTTGCAAATGATATTAAATCACCGGAATTAAGGAAACATTTTTCAATTTTCTTCCCATTCACAAAAGTACCACTGGTAGAGTCTTTATCATAGAGGATGTATTTTCCGTCTTCATAAGCGATCTCTGCATGGTGGCGGGAAAGAAATTCTTCATGAAAGACGATATCGTTCCCCAAGTGGCGGCCAAGTGTCGTTTTTGACTTTACAAGGGAAATCATTTGACGGTTCACAATGAGATACACACCCTGTTCTGCGGTGTTTTGACTCTCAGTGAATTCCTTTTCATTCATTTTTACCTTCTAGTTTGGGTCAAAAATAATTTGACATTAAACAAAATCATCCATCATCTTGAAAAAAAGTTCCACAACACGTGGGTCAAAGTGTTTATTGGTTTGTTCCTTAATATATCCAAGGGCTTTTTCTTTATCCCATGCAAGGCGATATGGACGGTCAGAGGTAACGGCATCCCAGACATCGATAATTGCGAAGAGACGTGCTGAAAGAGGGATTTCTTCGCCTTTCAACCTGCGCGGATACCCGCTGCCATCCCATTTTTCGTGGTGGCAATAGGGAATGTCGAGAGCTGGACGCAAATACTCAATCGGCTGGATCATATCGTAGGCAAATTGCGGATGCTGACGCATAATAACCCATTCATCGTCTGTCAATTTATCAGGTTTATGTAGAATTGCATCCGGTACTCCAATTTTGCCGATATCATGCAGGAGAGCGCCGCGACGAATGTTCACCAACTCATCGCTGTTGACGCCTGCCAACCTGGCGATTTTTTCTATCAGTGCGGTCACGCGCTGCGTATGTCCTTCGGTTTCATTATCGCGCAAATCCATGGCACGTGACCAACCTTCAATTGTGGCATCATACGCTGATAACAGTTGTGCATGCGCTTCATCGACACTAGCGCGGTCATCCAGCAATTTTCGATAACGATTGAGTCGTGTTATACCCAGCAGCCGCGCTCTTAATTCATGGCGGTCATAGGGTTTGGTGATGTAATCGTCGGCACCGCTTTCAAGCCCGCTTAGGAATGATTGCCGGTCGTCCAATGCGGTCAGCATAATGATGGGAATCTCGGCCAGCGCGGGGGTATTCCTGATACGGCGGCAGACTTCAAACCCGTCCATACCCGGCATCATCACATCCAATAAAATTACATCGGGCAAAAGCCGGTTGGCTCTTTCGAGTGCTTGCGGGCCGTTCTCTGCCATTTCCAGATGATAGCCCTGACCATCCAAAATGGACTCTAGTGTTTGCCGTCCTGCTGGTTCATCGTCCACTATTAATATTGTACTGACCATATCGCTCCTTATATGAAAAATAGTATATTTTGATACCTTAAACACCGCCATACAGGGATTCCCCCATTCTGACCTTACTGATTTCTGTCTATTAAACCAAATTTGATTGCCAAACGAACCAACCCCGCCAGGTTACGCACGTGTAATTTTTCCATCAAATTTGCACGGTGTTTTTCAACCGTCTTTTCACTAATAAACAGTAATTTACCGATCTCGCCGCTCGTATGTTCCTCTGCGATCAGTTGAAGAATCTCTTTCTCGCGCGGAGAAAGTATATTTAATGGATCATCCGCTTGCAGGGTACGAGGGTGTAAAGCGCTTTCTACAACAATGGATGAAATCACGGTGCTTAAGTACGTCTCGCCGCGGGCCACTGCGTGAATGGCCCACAATAACTCTTCACTGACAGAAGTTTTTAATAGATATCCTTTTACACCGCTTTGGAGTGCCTGATGGACCAGGCCTTCATCGGAATACATGGATAACAAAAGAATATAAACAGGTAATTTCATGCTGCGAATCTGCTCGGCAGCTTGTATGCCATTTAAGCGCGGCATCATGATGTCCATGACCAGCACATCGGGTTTCAGTTCCACAGACATATCGATCGCTTCCTGACCATTACAGGCTTCACCCACGATGTTAATATCAGCCGCGCGCTCCAGTAAAGCCCGCAAACCCGCGCGCACCATTGCGTGATCTTCCACCAGCAGGACACGAATCATATTTCCTCTTTGACAGGTAATGCCGCTTCCAAAGGCAGATGGGCAGAAATGATGGTACCTTTTGAAACCGATGAACTTATCACCAGTTTTCCACCCACCAGGGTTAATCGTTCCCTGAGTCCTGTTATACCGATCCCTTTTTTCAAGAGATCTTCTTCCATTGAAAATCCATTTCCATTGTCCTGTATGGTTAGAACAATGGAATTTTCTTCAACAATCAACTCGACCCATACCTGGTTGGCACGCGAATGTTTTATGATATTTGTGAGTGCCTCCTGGAAAGTGCGGTACAGGGTAATCGAGTAAACATCTGACATCTCAGGCAGGTTTGGATCAATTTCGAAAATAACAGGCAAGCCTGTGCGTATACTAAACTCACGACAGTATGTTTCCAATGCAGAGCGCAAGCCAAGCGTATCCAATACGGGTGGACGAATATCCTGCACAATCAGACGCATTTTGTTAATAGTTTGATTGGTATCTATAATGAGCGTATCTAACCTGGCGCTCAAGGAAGCTTCTGGCAAAGGCAGTTCGGATTGCATGTTTTTCAGGTTTAGGGCGTGTGCAATCAATGCCTGACCCAGATCGTCGTGCAGCTCGCGTGAAAGCCTTTTACGTTCCTCTTCCTGGGCGGTGACGACTCGCTCAGCCATCTGGCGCAGATCTTCACGCTGTACAAGCAGGGTGCGATAGCGATTGAGACGTAAAACCGTTTTTACCCGCAAGCGCAGTTCCTGTCTGTCAACTGGTTTGGTGAGAAAATCGTCAGCACCCGCCTCAATGCCCAGCAGACGTGAGGAACGGTCATCCAGGGCGGTAAGAATGATAATCGGCACCTCAGCAAGTTTCGGCGTAGTACGGATGCGGCGACAGACCTCAAAACCATCCATGCCGGGCATCATTACATCCAGCAGAATCAAATCTGGCAATAATTCATCTGCCTTTTGAAGCGCAGCGGGGCCATTGTTTGCTGAAACAAGGGTATGGCCTTGATCCTCCAGAATGGATTCGAGTGTATCAATGCCAAGCGGATCATCATCCACGATCAGTATTTTACTTATCATTTATTTTCTCCCTCGCAAGCCCTATGTATTTTTCGATCATGTCGGCCAGATCTTGCATTTGAACCGGTTTGCTTAGATAATCATTCATGCCGGCCGCCAGGCATTTTTCACTATCTCCGGCCATGGCCAAGGCAGTCATTGCAATGATGGGGATTTTTTGTAAAGTTTCATCTGCACGTATCTTTTGGGCGGCTTCCAACCCATTCATGACAGGCATCATGACATCCATCAGAATGAGATCGGGGCGCTCCTCTATTGCGAGCTTAACTCCCTCTGCACCATTATGTGCGAGCAGTATTTCATAGCCTCTATATCGCAAATAATCGCTGATGAGCTGAACCACCAGATCGGTGTCTTCTACAAGCAGGATCCTGCCATTGCGTTTCATGTTTGACTTTTGACTGGGTGCAGGAAGCTGACCTGTACCCCTTGCGATTGATGTTTGTTCATTTGGGAGCCAGGGTAACGTGAGGGTGAAGCGGCTGCCGCTGCCTGTTTCACTTTCGACGTGTACGCGCCCGCCATGTAATTGCGCCATTTGCGAAACAAGCGCAAGCCCCAAGCCTGTGCCTTGATATTCACGTGTCAAACCGCCATCCAACTGCACAAAGGGTTTAAAGAGATGTTGAATATCCTTTTGTGCGATGCCAATGCCTTGATCCCAAACCGTGAATTCAACTTCATTTCTTTCTGCATTCCCCGAAACCTCCAGACCGATTCTGTTTCCAGTGGGTGTGAATTTCACAGCATTGCTCAACAGGTTGACCAGCGATTGCTTCAATCGGCGTTCATCTCCCAAAACAATCTTTACCTCTTCATGTAATCGATAGGAAATGTTGAGTGATTTTTTCTGTGCAAGTTCCTTGACCATTCTCAAGCTGGACTGGCAGAGTTTATCCACGGTTATACTGCGAATATCAAGTTCCATTCGGCCTGCTTCGATCTTTGAAAGGTCCAGAATATCGTTGATGAGATCCAACAGATGGCGGCCGCTCTCTTTGACAATACCCACATATCGAAGTTGTCTTTCGTTAAGTGTACCGGCGATCTGTTCTTCGAGGCTTTCGGAAATACCAAGAATGGAGTTGAGCGGCGTGCGCAGTTCATGACTCATATTTGCAAGGAATTCGTTTTTGATGCGCAGGGCGCGTTCCATTTCTGATTTGGCAATACGCTGCGTTTCTTCCGCTTTTTTGTACAAGGTAATATCATGAGAGATGTTGAGCATCAACTGGCGGTTATTAATTTTGAGCAAATAGGAATGTAATTCGAGTATGTGAATGCGATCTCCGGGCACGTAGAATTCAAGTTCTATCGGTTCTACATTTTGTTCGAGCAGGATCTCTGATACATATTTATCCCTTTTATCCAGTTCGGTCTCCGGGTAAATGCCAAGGTCAGATATGCGTTTGCCGCGGATGTCATCGCGTATGAGTTTGTACTGTTCCTCAAATACTTTATTGACATCCACGATCAATCCATCAGTTTCTGTAACGGATACAGGGTCTGGTACGGCATCAAACAGCAGGCGTGCATAGTTCTCGCTCTCACGCAGGGATTGTTCGATCTGTTTTCTCTCTGTAATATCCATGTTGATACCGATCATGCGTTCGGGTTTTCCTTCAGGGGAGTAAACCATGACCGCACTGCTCATTACATTGCGGATCGAACCATCGGGCCAAAAAATGCGATGTTCGTTGCTCATTAATAAATTTTTTGTGACTGCCAGTTGTCGATTGACCTGGGATTGTTCAATATCGTCCGGGTGGATAAACTTTGCCCATGCCTCTGAAGTGCCGTCGAATTCACCCGTCGGTATCTGGTGAATCAGATGCATACGCTCATCCCAGATTACTTTATTTTCCCTGGGGATGTATTCCCAAACACCGATCTGCCCGGCATGCGTGGCCAGCTCGAGACGGCGTTTTGTGGCTTCGATCTGGGCGGTGCGTTCTGCCACGCGTTGTTCCAATTCAACGTTTAATTTGCGGACCTGTTCTTCAACCCGTAAGCGTTCATCTAATTCCTTTTGCAGCCATATATATAAGCGCGCATTAACGAATGCAATGGCCGCTTGATTCGCCAACGTGGTGAGGGTATTTGCATCCCGTTCGGTGAATGCATTTTCCTGTTCGCTCTCCACTGCGATGGAACCCATGACTTGATTTCCGCTTTTAATGGGGACATAAAGACCCGAGTTTATATCAGGGTACGTTTCGATATAGCGTGGGTCATCCTTTAATTTTCCAATGCGAACCACATCTTCGTGGCGGATAACCCAGCCGCTTAATCCCTTATCGGGAGTATTAATGGTCTGATTGATTCGTTCGATCTGCTCGATGATTTGGGACTCATCAAATCCGGGAGCGTTGAAGGCCAGCAGCTCGATCTGATCAGTGGATGAATCATACGTACGGATGGCGACATGGTGCCAGTCCAGTTTTTGATCAAGCACCTCAACCATGCGCTGGGCGATCCGCTTTGGCTCCAACAGGCGGCTGATGGCCAATCCATTTTCGTAAAGCGCTTCCAGTTCGGATAATTGATATTTACTTTCAACCTCGGCCTTTTTACGCTCGGTAATATCCTCCACCATGCCAACGCCGAATGATATTTTGCCATCGACCTCTGACACAACAGCGCTAGTAGTTAACTTAACCCAGATGATGTGGCCGTCTCTATGAAGAAAGCGCTTCTCAATTTGGTAGTGGTCGCGTTTGCCTGCTATCAGTTCCTGCCATATATCCCAGTCCATCGCGACATCCTCAGGGTGGGTAAACTCTGTGAAAGCCATATTACGAAGTTCCAATGCGCCATAACCAAGCATCTCTTCCAAAGCGGAGTTGACTTTCACAGGATGCCCTAAAGGATCCACGAGTGCGATACCGATGGCTGCTCCTTCAAAGATCGCGCGGAACTGCGCCTCACTGGCTCTCATGGATTCTTCCGCGGTTTCGCGTTCGGTGATATCGCGAATATTTATGACGATGCCCTGAATGGCAGGTTCATGGATTAGATTTGTTCCAATCGTATCAAGAATGCGCCAGGAGCCATCTTTGTGCCTGCCGCGTGCTTTTATGCCCTCAACCGAAGTTCCGGTCTCCTTAAGTCGGCTGGCAAGTGAGTTCTGGACTTTCGAAAGATCATCAGGATGTACCCATTCGGTAAAATTTATGCCAATCGCTTCTTCGGGGCTGTATCCCAGAATACGTTCGGAGGACGGGCTAGCAAATTGAATAATTCCATCCTTGTTGATCACAACGATCAAATCACCGGTGTTTGCGATCAAAGCGCGGAAACGCTTTTCGCTTTTCTGTAATGCCTCCTGCACCTGTTTGCGTTCGGTGATGTCGATGGTTGTGACGATGACCTTTGAGAAATCAGCCTCATGGCCGGGAACGACGGTCCAGCTCAGGCTCACTTCAATGGGTTTACCCGCTACTGTTTCATCACGACCTTCCCAATTGTGGCTGTACCTGCCTTCAAAAATGGCTATTAATGTATCCTCAATCTGTTCCACCTCACTTTCGCTCAGCTCTTCATCCATGCTCTTATATAGATATTCCTTGCTGTCTGCATGATACATTTTCAGTGTAGCCTGATTCACATCTAAAACCTTGATCATTGTGGCGCATTGAAGGAATGCATCAGGATGATGTTCAAAATATGTGCGCAAATCGGTTACGCCCTGTTCCTTCAAAGAATCCAGAAGTTTTTTAGTATCAGAAAAATCCTCCTCCCAAATTGCGACCGGCATATCTTCAAACAATGCACGATAGCGTTGTTCACTCTCTAGCAGGTTTTCCTCCGCCTGTTTGCGCGCAGTGATATTCTCATGTGACACAATGACCCACTTGCGCTTATTATTTATGAAACTGGTGATGCGCGCAATAAACCAGCGCTGCTCGGTCGGAGAGTGGCCGGGATACTCAATCCACCTTTCCTCCTCTTCTTCACCGCTCAACGTCTTTCGAATAGCATTTGCTATTAAGGGTGCTTCTTCTGCATCCAAACCCAGCGCAGAATCGCATATCTCCAGGTAATTTATCCCAATACATGTATTCGGAGACAACAAATTATTATCTGTGCCGAAATTTCGCCAGGCCGAATTGACTTGAACAATCCTGCCTTCATCATCAAGAATGGCAATGTGAGCAGAAAGAGCATCTTGAACACTTTGCAAAAACTGATGCGTATGCTGCAACTTCTCTTCCACCTGTTTGCGCTCGGTGATATCCTGAATGACCCCGCGCATTTTGACAGGTTGGTTTTGATCATTGAATTCGAGTTCACCCAGGCCGTGTACCCATCTCTCTACGCCGTCATTCTTTCT
>Ga0105046_10000755_pt1 | contig 46933 bp, 36 predicted proteins | sample MAT03_FD_78385 | JGI IMG/M metagenome (GOLD analysis project Ga0105046, IMG submission 78385) | Freshwater microbial communities from Lake Fryxell liftoff mats and glacier meltwater in Antarctica - MAT-03 (megahit assembly) | ecosystem: Environmental > Aquatic > Freshwater > Ice > Liftoff... | reverse complement strand
CCTGCCAAATCAACCTGAGTTATGCGGTACCAGGTTTCGGGTTTGATGTATCCTCCATCAATAAAAGAATAATTGGAGTTGGCTCCGGCTTTTCTGTTGTCTTTTACATACCCTGCAAATTCATATTGAGTTCCATTCTTGGATCTTTCAATCAAAAAATAATTTCCTGTAGAACCGGAAGGGGCATTCCACATCAACTTAATAATTTCCCGCTCTTTTGAAAAAGTAATTTTATCAGCAACAGGAACAACTTCTTCAATAATTCCTCCGCCCCCTTGACGTATGCAGGTGGTGAGGTCGCCGTTTGTTAGTTTCCAAAATTCTTCCGGCCCATCGCACACATAGGCTATCCTCAACTTAAAATTGCCTCCTGCCGGAACAGCAATGGAGTCGCGCAAATGATATGATTCTTTAACCTGATCACCCCGAATAGTTTTGGTGACTTCCGTTTTTCCATTCACATAATAGAATACCCACGCGAAATCTTTTTCATCCAGGTTACCACTATTACCCAAACGAACGCTAATGTCCACCCAGCGATCTTCTTCTCCAATTTTACCGCCAACACCCGTGAGCGGCGTATAAAAATTACAGGAGTTTTTTCGCACAATCCATTCTCCATCCTGCTGAGCACCGCAAGAAATAGAATATGATGTTTTGTCGTTGATGTTAAAAGTGTAAACCTGACCGCAATCCTGTGCATTCAACAAAAATGACATCAGAATGGCGACGGTGGTGGTGACAATTGCTTTCATGCTGGTATTTGGGTTTATTATTTCAACGAAAATGGATCGAATTTGTTCCTTTAGAGTTTTATCCTCCCCGTTGATTTTTTTCGTTTTTAGTGCTCACACCCTCATAATTTGACACTATTATGAGGAAGAATTATAAATAAATCATTAAATTCGCATATCCAAACGGCCTCTTTAAACGTTGTATTTCTAGTTATGCCTGACCGTAAATCATTGATTCTGCAAATATCACGTACTTTTTTAGTGGTTTTAACCACCTTTTTGATGATAATACCAACAAAGTTATCAGCACAATTTTATCAGGGTTACCAAACCAATTTTGGTAAAAACAGGGTGCAATACAATGATTTTTTATGGACTTTTTACCGATTCAAGAACTTCGATACTTACCACTATTTGGGTGGACAGGAACTGGCAGTTTTCGTTGGGAAAAATGCCGACAAAGAGATTCAGGATATCGAAAAACTGTTTGATTACAGGACAAATGGCCGTTTGCAGTTCATGATTTTTAACCGATATTCCGACCTAAAACAAACAAATATAGGCCTCGAGGGCGATGAAGTTATTGGAAATACCGGTGGCCTCACCAGGGTAATGGGGAACAAAGTGCTGATTTATTTTGATGGCAATCACGAGCACCTCCGACAGCAAATCAGAGCAGGGGTGACCCAGGTTCTTTTTCATCAGCTAATGTATGGTGGAAATATTAAGGATCGAATTCAGAGTGCCGTTCTTCTCACAATTCCTCCCTGGTATGAAAACGGATTGGTTTCTTATGTGGCCAAAGGCTGGGGTGTGGAGGAGGATAATCAACTCAGAGATGGGATTCTCTCCGGAAAGTATTCCAAATTCAATCGGCTGATGGAGAATGAAAGTGAATTTGCGGGTCATTCCATGTGGCATTATATTGCTCAAACTTATGGCACTACCTCCATAGCCAACTTGCTCTACATGACCCGCGTGAATCGAAGCATCGAAAATGGATTTAGTTATGTATTGGGAGTAAATCTTAAAAATTTATCGAAAAACTGGCTTCTTTATTATCAAAAATATTATCAAGCCGAAGAAAAAGCAAAAGCCCTGCCTGCAGGTGATCCAATTGTCAAGAAACCTAAAAGCTCTAAAATTTATAGTCAGCCCAGGTTAAGTCCCGATGGAAATTATTTGGCGTTTGTTTCTAATGATATCGGTAAATATAAAGTATTCATGACCGATCTCCGTAAAGGGAAAACCAAACGAGTGCTTAAAGGTGGTTATAAATCGATGCAAAATAAACCCGATTTGAGTTTTCCTCTTTTGGGATGGCACCCATCGGGAGAATATTTGACTGTGATGAGGGAAAAGAAGGGTAAAGTTTGGATGGATTATCACAAGCCCGGAAAAAGAAAACCTGAGAAAAATAAGTTCTTTTATTTCGATAAGGTGCTTGATTTTTCATACGCTCCTAACGGACAAGAAATTGTTTTATCGGGGATTCAAAAAGGGCAATCCGATATATTTGTTTATAATACCAGAAGCAGATCATCAACTAATTTAACCGATGATTTTTATGATGACTTGCAACCATCTTTCTCTACCGATTCTAAAAATATCATTTTTGTTTCTAACAGAGTGAACGATTCTTTAGGCGTTGATAAGAGCGACAAGCTACCACCTAATAATAATTTCGATGTGTTTGTGATGAACTATTCTGCAAATTCATCTTTGCTGAAACGAATTACCAATACACCACTTGCAAACGAAAAATATCCTATTGCAGCCGATTCAGGAAGATATTATTTCCTTAGTGACGCAAGCGGAATTTACAACAGGTATGTTGCTGCTCTCGATAGCACACTCTCGTTTATCGATACGGTTGAGCATTATCGCTACTTTGTGGAAACTTTTCCGCAAACAGATTACTCGAGAAATATTGAAGAGCATCATTTGAGTTCCAGGCAAAATAAATATACTGAACTTGTTTTGTCGGGTGGCCGTTACCGGATGTTTGTGAATCCTGCACCGAAAGTTGATCTTTTTACAGCAAGAGTGGTAAACAACACGCAGTTGAGACAATTAACCGCCAGAAATTTCATGAATGAAAAACGGTCTGTCATTCAACCAAAGCCGGCCAAACCGGTGGTTGATTCTACCGGCACAGTTCAGAAACCAACTACTCCTCAACCACCTGCCGATTCCAACAAAATTGATATCAATAATTATGTGTTTCAGAGTGAGTTCATGAAACCTAAGCCGAAGAAAACGGAAACAGCGAAACCGGTAACTGTGCCCGACAACCAACAGAATGTTGTAGCAGATGTACCTGTTGGAAAATCGGTTTCGGTATTCAACCCTGATTCTTTCATGCTTCCAAAACTGAGGAATTACGACATCGCTTTTGGTACCGATTATTTCATCACTCAGCTCGATAATAGTTTTCAAAATGCCACTTACCAAACATTCACCGGCAATGCATTTTATTTCGATCCCGGTTTGAACATCCTTGTAAAAATTGGCGTGGCCGATTTAATGAATGATTATAAAATAAGCGGAGGTTTCCGTTTGTCGGGTGATTTAAATTCTAATGAATATTTTTTGAGTTATGATAATCTTCACGATCGCTTTGATAAAACGTATAGCTTCTACCGTCAGGCTCGTGAATACATTTCAGGCTTTTCTTATTTGAAAGTTCACACTCATGAAGTCAAATCGCAACTCCGTTTCCCTTTCAATGATCTCGCGTCTCTCCGTGGATCCCTTTCTTTCAGAACCGATCGGATTGTTACGCTTTCAACTGATGTTGCCAATTTAAGAGTGCCAAATGTAAATAATTATTGGGGAAGTGTGAAGTTGGAATACGTTTACGATAACACCGTTAATAAAGGTTTGAATTTGTGGAACGGTTTGCGTTATAAAGTGTTTGCCGAAGCATTTCGACAAATCGATCAGAAAGAAACATTCCTAGGAGTTGTTGGTGTTGATGTAAGACATTATCTGAAAATTCATCGTCAGTTGATTCTGGCTACTCGTTTTGCAGCCAGCACCTCTTTCGGTGATCAGAAATTAATTTATTACCTCGGTTCACAGGATAATGCCATTATTCCTACCGATATTTTTGATTATTCTGTTCCTATCGACTATTCACAAAATTATGGATTCCAGGCAATCGCCACTAACATGCGCGGATTTTTGCAGAATATCAGGAATGGTAATAGTTTTGCTCTTGTCAATAATGAAATCAGATTTCCAATTTTTCAGTACCTTCTTAATAAACCCATCCGATCCGATTTTATCAGAAGCACACAATTGGTTTCGTTTCTTGATATCGGTACCGCATGGAATGGCCCTGATCCATTTTCTTCCGATAATTCTTTTAATTCGGAAGTTATCCCGGGTAACCCTGTCACAGTAGTTCTCGACCGTCAAGTAAATCCTATCGTCGCCGGATTCGGTGGCGGTGTACGAAGTCGCTTCTTTGGTTATTTTATTCGTGCAGACTGGGCGTGGGGATATGAGGATTTTGTGGTGAGAGATATGATATTTTATTTGTCGCTTGGATTAGATTTTTAAAGTTCTGATATGAATCAATTAATAACTTGAGCCTGCCTGATGCCTGCATGCCACATAATCGCACAAGCCACTAAGTTCCGGGAGGCTAAGTCAACTCGTCACTCGTCACATGACACTCGTCACATTTGTACGCTTGATTTGTTATAATTAATTTGATTTATATGATTGAAAAAATTAAGTCCTTATCCTCCAAGTATCACTCCGATATAGTTGCCATTCGCAGGCATTTGCATATGCATCCTGAACTGTCATTTAAGGAAGTGCAAACTTCAAGTTACGTATGGAACAAGCTTGACGAATTAGGTATTAAAGAAAAGCAGCATATGGCTGATACGGGAATTGTGGCTTTGATAAAAGGGAAAAATCCCGGTAAAAAAACAATTGCACTTCGTGCCGATATGGATGCTTTGCCCATTTCTGAAACTAATAATGTTCCATATAAATCACAAAACGAAGGAGTGATGCACGCTTGTGGTCACGATGCTCATACATCATCTTTGCTGGGTGTGGCCAGGATTTTGAATGAATTGAAAGATGAATTTGAAGGTACCATAAAATTAATTTTTCAACCAGGTGAAGAGAAATTGCCGGGTGGCGCATCTATGATGATTAAAGAGGGCGTTTTGCAAAATCCTGCTCCGGATGGAATTATTGGTCAGCATGTGATGCCTTTTATTGATGCCGGTAAAGTTGGGTTTCGATCGGGGATTTATATGGCTTCAACCGATGAAATTTATGTAAAAGTGAAAGGTAAAGGTGGTCATGGTGCCATGCCACATTTGAATATTGATCCTGTGCTAATTACTTCCCATATGATTGTTGCGTTGCAGCAAATTGTTAGTCGTAATGCGAATCCAACTATGCCAAGTGTGCTTTCCTTTGGTAAGGTAATTGCCAATGGAGCAACTAATGTTATTCCCAATGAAGTTTATCTCGAAGGAACTTTTCGCACGCTTAATGAAACATGGCGATACGAAGCTCACAAAAAAATAGTGCACATGGCCACAGCCGTTGTAGAAAGTATGGGAGGAACTGTTGAATTTGAAATTCGAAAAGGTTATCCGGCATTAGTAAATAATCCCGAACTTACTGCGTCATCCCGCCAAGGAGCAGAAGAGTATTTGGGAAAAGAAAATGTTTTGGACTTGGATATTTGGATGGCTGCCGAAGATTTTTCATTCTATTCGCAACAAACAAAAGCCTGTTTTTACCGACTCGGAACACGCAATGAAGCACGCGGTATCACCTCTTCTGTACACACTCCAACATTCGACATCGAAGAAAAATCATTGGAAACAGGGATGGGGCTGATGGCTTATCTTGCAGTGCGAGAATTAGCCGTGTCCTCCACAGCTTCATGAACTATCTCACAAATTTAATAGTTTTGTCTTGAGCGTAGTAGGAAGAATTAGAGAATGTAGAAATTGAAGATTGTGTTGTTGAGGAATTTGTTAGTGTATTTATTGAGTATAAATTATAATATCCCTAAATATAAATAAAAACAATGCTTAACTTATTAAAAACTAAAATCGGGTGGTTAAGATTAGTTGGTTTTATTGAAGGGTTGTCGCTGGTGATTTTGGTTTTTGTCGCCATGCCCTTGAAATACTTTTACGACGAACCCGAAATGGTCAGGATCGTGGGTTCTATTCATGGTGGTTTGTTCTTGCTTTATGTTTTTCAGGTTTTAATAACTTCATTCAATTATAATTGGAATTTCACTTCTATTACCTGGAAGTTACTCTTAGCAAGTGTGGTGCCTTTCGGAACTTTTTACGTAGATAAAACTATCCTTATTAAAATGGATGCTGAAAAAAAATGAATTGGATTTTACTATTCCTGATTTCTGCCAGAGATCAGGAGAGATTTATCAATTTTAACTTTATATATTTCAGAGTATAAGTATATGTTCTTGGGGTATGCAGGGGGCGAGTTCACTAATATTTTGAATCTAAAATCTGTATGAAAATCACCAGTTGGAAACTTAAATATAATATAAAGAGCTTCCTGATTTTTTAAAACAAAATTTTCAGATTTACCAATAAATAATTGCATGGTTTCATCTTTCAAGTCTTTCCAGTCTCCCGTTTCATCCTTTGCCTGTTGGATTATCGCCATTTGTTTTGCATCACATCCTCTGCCAAAAACACAAATATTCTTTTGAAAGTTTGAATTGTTAAATATGTAGAGAACACTCAATTCTTTGATATTTGTGTGAGTTACCCATTCATTACAGGTTTCTAATGTATCATAAATGCCTGGTGGCGGAACAAAGTATTTAATTTCTTGTGTTGTTTCTTTAAGCCAATTTTCATTTGCAAGAGAATCTTGAAAAAATATTACTTGTATATTGTTACGATGAAAATCAGTATAGAGTTTGTTGATCGAATTTTCTTTGTGTGCAATTGTAAAATTTCTAAAATCCGTAACCACTTTCTTTTGCGCCAGACAACACAGATTTAAAGTAAAATTAATTAGTAGTAAAACTACAATAGATTTCATGATTGTTTGGAGATCTGCTAGAAATTTTTGACTATAAACGTGCCTACCTGTCAGCATTTTCGCTCCACTCATTACAACTGCCGACTGAAAATTGCCGACTGCTAACTGCCGATTGAAAATTGCCGACTGCTAACTGCCGATTGAAAATTGCCGACTGCTAACTGGAAAATCGCCTATTGCCGACTGCCTACTGAAAACCGCCTACTGAAGACTACCTACTGAAAACTGCCCATTGAAGACTGAAGACTAATTAGCCATTTCACTCATAAACTTAATCCGCATAAGGCGAATTTCATCTTCAGAGTATTCATTTTCTCCAAGTTCTTTTGTAGCATCTGAAATACTATCGGTTTCGGCTGTACGGAAATAGGTGTAAACTTCCTGTTGACGATCCTCATCAATTACTTCGTTGAGATAATAGTTGATGTCGATCTTTGTTCCGGAGGAAACGATACTTTCTATTTCGTTAATGATATCACTTAGAGTAATGCCTTTCGCATCAGCAATATCATCCAGCGAAAGCTTGCGATCGATATTTTGAATGATATAAACTTTAAGTCCGCTTTTATTAACAACCGATTTCACAACAAGATCCATCGGACGATCTATTTCGTTCTCCTCAACATATTTGGAGATGGTTTCAATAAAAGGCTTGCCGAATTTTTGTGCTTTGCCCGGTCCTACACCACTAATGTTTTTTAGTTCATCCATGGTAATAGGATACTGAATGGCCATTTCTTCAAGAGATGTTTCCTGAAACACCACAAAAGGAGGAACATTTTTTTGCTTGGCTACTTTTTTGCACAGATCCTTAAGCATGGCAAATAATTCAGCATCAGCAGCACTGCCACCACCACCCGAACCGGATGGTTCATCATCGTCGTCGCCCTCAGTATCATCAAAATCGTGATCCTGCGTTACCTTGAAAGATGTAGGATTCTTTAAAAAATCTTTTCCTTTTGGAGTGATTTTTAACAGACCGTAGTTATCAATATCTTTTGAAAGCAAGCCGGCAAGTAAAGTTTGACGAATAACTGCAGTCCAGAATTTTGGATCCTGATCGGCACCTTCACCAAAAACTTCTAAACCGTTATGCTGGTAATCTTTTATGGTTTTATCTTCTTTGCCTGTGATTACATTCACAATATGATCGGCGGCAAATTTTTCTTTAACGGCAACAACAGTTTCCAGCAACAGCTGAACTTCTTCCTGTGCCTCCATCTGAGTTTTTGGATGCAAACAGTTATCGCAGCTATGGCAATTATCCTGATCGTAAACCTCTCCAAAATAATGTAGCAACACTCTGCGGCGACACACCGATGTTTCGGCATAGGCAACAGTTTCAACAAGTAGTTGTTTGCCAATTTCCTGTTCTGCAACAGGCTTGCCCTTCATGAATTTTTCGAGCTTCTCAATGTCTTTGTAACTATAAAAAGCAACACACTTTCCTTCACGACCATCACGTCCGCCACGTCCTGTTTCCTGATAATAACCCTCTAAACTTTTTGGAATATCGTGGTGGATCACAAAGCGTACATCCGGCTTATCGATACCCATGCCAAATGCTATTGTTGCTACAATCACATCTGCTTTTTCCATCAGAAACATATCCTGATGTTTGGCGCGTGCACCGGCATCTAAACCTGCATGATATGGAAGTGCTTTGATACCATTTACATTGAGTGTTTCGGCAACCTCTTCAACCTTTTTTCGACTCAGGCAATACACAATTCCTGATTTTCCTGAGTGATTTTTTATGTACTTTATAATTTCTTTTAACACATCCACCTTCGGACGTATTTCATAGTATAAGTTCGGTCGGTTGAACGAAGATTTAAAAATAGTAGCATTGAGCATGTTCAGATTTTTCTGAATATCCTGCTGTACTTTTTCGGTTGCAGTTGCGGTGAGTGCAATAATTGGCAACTTGCCTATTTGTTCGATGATTGGACGAAGTCTTCTGTATTCCGGTCTGAAATCATGGCCCCATTCCGAAATACAATGCGCTTCATCAATTGCAAAAAAAGAAATCTTGATTTCTTTCAGAAAAGCAACATTTTCTTCTTTTGTTAACGACTCCGGAGCTACATATAATAGCTTAGTGCGTTTTTTAAGAATATCTTTCTTGACCTGCTGGGTTTCAGTTTTGGTTAAGGAAGAATTTAAAAAGTGAGCAATTCCATCATCCGAACCAAATCCACGTATGGCATCGACCTGATTTTTCATCAGGGCAATTAATGGTGAAATAACGATGGCTGTTCCCTCACTTAGCAGCGCGGGCAACTGGTAACACATTGATTTACCACCTCCCGTGGGCATGATCACGAATGTATCATTGCCGTCCAATACGTTCTTAATGATGGCTTCCTGCTCGCCTTTAAACGATTCAAAACCAAAATATTTTTGAAGACTGGTTAATAAAGCACTTTCCTCTACGATACTACTCATCACACTCTCTTTAATTTTAATATTTTTGCCGTATAAATATATACAATTCTAACGAAATACAAACAAGTAAATTTTTTTATTTTGAAATCAAATCAGGAAATAGTCGATTTTGCACTGCGCACCATCGATATTGAAGTGGCGTCTATCCAAGGATTAAAAACATTTATAGACTCAGATTTTGTTGAGGCCGTAAAATTAATACATTTTTCTGAGTCACGGGTAATAATTAGCGGAATCGGTAAAAGTGCCATTGTAGCTCAAAAAATTGTGGCAACACTCAATTCTACCGGCACTCCGGCGGTTTTTATGCATGCCGCCGACGCCATTCACGGGGATTTAGGCATCATTCAAAAAAATGATACTGTAATATGCATCTCTAAAAGTGGAAACACGGCTGAAATCAAGATGTTGGTTCCTCTCATTAAATCGGGTGGAAACAAGTTAGTTGGAATGGTGGGAGATATCAACTCCTATTTGGCTAAACAGGCTGATCTGGTGCTGAATACAACCGTCGAAAAAGAAGCTTGTCCACATAACCTGGCTCCCACAAGTAGCACAACTGCTCAAATGGCCTTGGGTGATGCGCTAGCTGTTTGTCTCCTCGAATGTAAAGGGTTTACCGGTTCCGATTTTGCCAAATATCATCCCGGAGGTGCATTAGGTAAACGACTGTATCTCAGAGTTTCTGAGCTGTATCCGAACAATCCTAAACCGCTTGTGAAACCCTCGGATCCTCTGAGTGCTGTGCTGATGGAAATTTCTTCAAACAGATTGGGTGCCACTGCGGTAATCGAAAACAATCAACTCATTGGTATTATTACTGATGGAGATTTGAGAAGAATGATCGAGAAAGGTGCTAATTTGCTGGATGTTAAAGCGTTAGATATAATGTCGAAAAATCCGAAAACCATTCCACCTTCTATGATGGCGGTAGAAGCTTTGCAGTTAATGAAATCAAATAATATCACCCAACTTATAATAGCTGATGAGGGTTCCTATCTGGGTTTTGTACATTTGCATGATCTCCTTAAAGAAGGAATTATCTGATTTTAGTTAATTTTCTGAAAATCAGTTATTAAGGATACAAAATCCATGTTTTTAAAAAGTAAGGATCCAAATTCAGAAATGCATTTCCTGGATCATCTCGAAGCATTGAGATGGCATTTGGTGAGATCGGCAATTGCAATAGTGGTATTTTCTCTTGTCGCTTTTTTAAACCCTGAATTTTTATTTGATACCATCATTCTCGGAGCAAAAAATCCGGATTTCTTAACTTATCGGATGATGTGCTTAATCTCCGAACGGTTAAATATTGATATGTGTATTACTGAAGTACCTTTTATTTTAATCAACATCGACATTTCCGGACAGTTCACCACACATATATATGTAGCATTCGTAGCAGGTTTTATTATGGCTTTCCCTTATTTCATTTGGGAAATGTGGCGTTTTATCAAACCAGCCCTTTCTGCTAAAGAGAGAAGTTATTCAAGAGGAGTAGTTTTCTTTAGCTCTATTTTATTTATCGCAGGCGTACTTTTTGGTTATTTAATCATCAGCCCTTTGTCTATTAATTTTTTGGGGAGCTATCAGATAAGCCAGCAGGTTGCTAATCAGATCAGTCTGAATTCGTTTATTTCAACGGTAACTATGTTAACACTCAGTTCCGGTGTGGTGTTTGAATTACCTGTGGTGATTTATTTCTTATCCAAAATGGGTATAGTCACTCCTGCATTTCTCCGCAAATACCGCAAACACTCTATGGTGGTGATTTTGATTATTGCAGCAGTAATTACCCCTTCCCCCGATATCACCAGTCAGATTCTGGTTGCGGTGCCTCTTTTTCTGTTGTATGAAATTGGAATCTGGGTATCAGGAATTGTTCTTAAAAATAAACTCAAACAAGCTGAGTTGGAATCATAGGTGGCATATTTTATAGGTTTTCGTTGCCTTTATTTTTAGGAACCACCACCAAATAATAAATTAAAACAGTTACCAATCCGGCAATAAATAAAATAGTGGATATAGGCCGCAGTCCATCATCAAAATAAAGATCTCCAATCATCCAGGTGGAGTTTGCCGAAATCCAGAAACAAATAGCCAGATTATGAAATAAGTCTGATTTTATGTTTTTCCTCAGCCAGGTAATGTGAATTGCCACGGCAATGGTAGGGAGAATCATGATCATAGCGGGAATCTTCAGTAATAATACCCAACAGGTATCTTTTAAAAGCCACATCAGGATGTGGAGGTTTTCATACTCTCTTATTTTTTTGAATTTAAACATGGGGCAAACTTAACAGAAGATTTCAATTTATTAGAAACCTTTTTTAGTGGTTTTAGGTTATTGATGATTTGAATTTGAATTGTCCATAAGTGATGATAATTATTCAGCATAAATTCCCTTTGCTGTTAAATTAATTGGCACTTTTTGCCGTTTTAATTTCTCTCAATTGATTAAGTTTGCAGGCTAGTGACATTTGCCCTTTTGGCACGGTTGTTTTTGAACTTCAAAATCAAATTACAAATGGATCAAGCAGTAAACGAGTTTAACGATTACCGTTCCAAAATGAATGAACGCATTATGGCAGGTGATAATCTGGTAATGAAAAGGCTTTTTAACCTGGATTCGAACACCTATTCTGATGGGGCTTTATCGGTGAAAACAAAAGAAATGCTGGGATTGGTGGCCTCTATGGTATTGCGGTGCGACGATTGTATAAAATACCATCTGCAAAAATGTTATGAAAATAAGGTCACAAAAGAGGAGGTTTTTGAAGTTTTTGCTATTGCCAATATAGTAGGAGGGACCATAGTAATTCCTCACTTACGTAGAGCCGTGGAGTTTTGGGAGCAACTTGAAACTTAAATTTCAAAATTACGTTGTTTCATATTCAGGACCATTTATGAAGAAATTCACAACACGTAAATTCATTTTTTTCTTTTTTGTACTGATGTTTGTCGGTGCTTATTCCCACCTTTTTGCACAACAAACAAAAATAAGCGGTAAAGTATCGGATGGCTTAACTAACGAAGGGATTCCTTTCGCTAATGTGGCCTTCAAAGGCACTTCTACCGGAACCGTAACAGATATTAACGGCAATTTTGTTATCGAAACTGATAAACCCGGCGATTCATTGTCTGCATCGTATGTAGGGTATATTCCCGTAACTCTAAAAGTTACCAAAGGTAAAGCCCAAACTGCCAATTTTCTTTTGAAGGTAAGTAAAGTTGACCTTAAAGAAGTTGTGATTAAAGCTGGTGAAAATCCGGCAATTATTTTGCTGAAGAAAGTAATTGATAACAAAGATGTCAATGATAAAAAACAACTTGATTCCTATAGCTACGAAGCCTATAATAAAATGGAGTTTGATTTAACCGATATCCCGGAAAATTTCAAAGACAAAAAACTCATCAAGCCCTTTGCTTTTATTTTTGATAACATGGATAGTTCAGTTACAAACAGCAAACCGTTTTTACCTTTTTTTATTACCGAAACACTATCTGATAATTATTACAGAAGTGAACCTAAGAACACACGTGAAATTATTACTGCCAGTAAAATTTCGGGATTGGAAAATGAATCTGTAACACAGTTTTTGGGTGATATGTACCAGAACATAAACATTTACGATAATTATATTGATGTGTTTGGAAAAAGTTTTGTGAGTCCTATTTCCAATGTGGGAATGGTTTACTACAAATACTACCTTACCGATAGTGCATTTTTAGATAATCAGTGGTGCTACAAATTAAAATTTAAACCCCGCCGCAAACAGGAACTTACTTTTACCGGCGATTGCTGGGTGCATGATACCACATTTGCCATTCGTAAAATTGACATGCGAATTGCCGAGGATGCCAACATTAATTTTGTTGAGGATCTTGCTGTGGTAAAAGATTATGTGAGAGTGGAAAACCAATATTGGATGCTTTCAAAGGAATTGCTCGTGGTTGATTTTGCCGCCAGAAAGGATGGATTAGGATTTATTGGACGAAAGACCACCTCCTACAAGGATTTTGATATCAATCGTCCTATACCCGATAGTATTTTCGCCGGCCCGCAGGATATAGTGGTAATGGAAAACTCCGTCGCTAAATCCGATTCCTTCTGGGTGGTTGCCAGGCATGATTCTCTTTCAGACAGAGAAAAGAAAATTTATCACATGGTGGATACTATTCAATCACTTCCTGCCTACAAAACCTATGTTGATATCATCACCATATTTTTTACAGGGCATTATGAAATTGGGAAATTTGAATTTGGTCCGTATTTCACTATGTATTCGTTTAATGAAGTAGAAGGAAACAGATTCAGGTTTGGAGGTAGAACCAGCCCAAAGTTTAGTAATCGCTTGCGCTTAGAGGGTTATTTGGCTTACGGAACTAAGGATGAGGAGTTCAAGTATTCTGCCGCCTTCAGATATTTCTTAAAAACTAAACCCAGACAAGCAATTGGAGCCCGGTATAAAAAAGATGTTACTCAGTTGGGTCAGAGTGAAAATGCTTTTCAGGATGATAATATATTGTCTTCTCTTTTTAGAACAAGCCCTGCCGATAAACTAACGAAACTGGAAGGTTACAGGGTGTACTATGAAAAAGAATTTTTCTCAGGCTATTCGTACCAGCTAATTCTTGATCATGGAATTATAGTGCCTCTGGGAAAACTTGATTACAGTTATTATACTAATGAAGAAAAGACTGAAGTCAAAAACAGTATAAATACCACCGAAGCAACTCTAAGAATGCGCTTCGCCTATCGTGAAAAATTTGTTGATGGAACTACAGGAAGAGTGAGTTTGGGTAGCGAATTTCCGGTTTCGCAATTGATTTACACTTTAGGGTTGAAAGATGTTTTTAATAGTGATTTTTCTTATCACAAATTGGTTGTAAAAATTGACGACATCACCAAGTTTCCTCCTTTCGGATATACTTACTGGGCACTCGAAGCCGGAAAAACCTGGAATGCCGTTCCTTATCCTTTATTGAATGTGCACTTGGGTAACGAATCTTATTTTTATGATTACTCAGCTTTTAACCTCATGAATTATTACGAGTTTGTGAGTGACCAATATGCTTCGTTGTTTCTGGTGCACCATTTTGAAGGATTCTTTTTAGATAAAGTTCCTTTAATGCGCAAACTGAAGTGGCGTGAGGTTATTAGTTTGAGAGGTGTTTATGGAAGTCTTTCAAAGGCAAACAAAGAGTTATTGGTAAACCCCGATGAAATTAGTTCTTTATCTGCAAAACCTTATGTAGAAATGGGATTCGGTGTCGAAAATATTTTTAAGTTTCTTAGATTCGATTTTCTGTACAGAACCACCTACCGCGACTATCCCGATATCTCCAAGTTTGGCGTAAGGATGAGTTTGCAGATCACTTTCTGATACGTATCTTTACCATATTTTGTAATAAGTATAATTCCCTTTATTGTGATCCTCAGAGCTGAGAATTTAGTTAAGAAATATAAGAGCCGGGTGGTGGTTGACCATGTCTCCATTCACGTTGAGCAAGGTGAAATAGTTGGTTTGTTAGGTCCTAATGGTGCCGGCAAAACCACCACTTTTTATATGACTGTAGGACTTATCAGACCAACCGAAGGTAAAATTTTCCTCGATAAAACCGAAATCACCGATGAGCCTATGTACCGTAGAGCTCAAATGGGAATAGGATATCTTGCTCAGGAAGCCTCTGTATTTCGTAAATTGTCGGTTGAAGATAATATCAAAGCCGTTCTTGAAATGACTAACAAAAGCAAGGCCGAGCAACAGGAAAAAGTGGAGTCACTTTTGGAGGAATTCGGTTTGCAGCGAATACGTAAAAGTCGTGGAGATCTTTTGTCGGGTGGGGAACGAAGAAGAACCGAAATTGCCCGGGCTCTTGCTGTTGATCCACATTTTATTTTGCTCGATGAACCCTTTGCCGGCGTTGACCCAATTGCTGTTGAAGATATTCAAGGGATTGTAGCTAAACTCAAAGCGAAAAATATTGGCATCCTCATCACCGATCATAACGTTCACGAAACCCTCAGCATCACCGAACGTGCCTACCTGCTTTTCGAAGGTCGCATTTTGAAAGAAGGTAATGCGCAGGATTTGGCTAATGATGAACAAGTAAGAAGAGTGTATCTAGGCCAAAATTTTGAATTACGCAAGTAAGGTGGTCGGGGCAAAATCCCTGACAGCGTTAAACAAAGCATTTAATAAACGGTTATTTTCTAATTAAAAATCACAGTTCTTTTGGTGTCCGGTATCAACCCTGTTGGCCGTTTTGACCGCACCGAATCAACCACCGAATTCAACCACCGAATCAACCACCGTATCACCACCGAATTCAACAACCGAATTCAACAACTAAATCAACAACTGAATCACCACCGAATCAACTAAATTTCCTCAACAACAAACTCAAAAGACTCCATAATAGGATTTGCTAAAAGTTTTTTGCAAGCAGTATCTACTTTTTCAGTTGCTTCATTTTTTGATGGGGCTTCTATTTCCAGTGTAATGTGTTTTCCAATACGCACATTTTCAATTTCAGAAAGATTCAAATTTTTCATTGAATGCGTTACTGCTTTACCTTGTGGATCGAGCAGTGCTTTTAATGGCATAATGGTAATTCTGGCTGAGTATTTCATGATTAAATATTTATATTTTTTGAAGTAGGATTTATCCGGTTTTGAACCAGCGACAAAATTATGTATAATATAATTACCAGTGGAATTCCGGCAAACTGAAGGAAGATAATTGAAAGTAAAGAGATGATTAAAAATAAGTATTGAACTTTATTCGGTCCCCAGGCAAAACTTTTGAATTTTAGTGCAAACATCGGAATTTCAGCAACTAGCAAATAAGATAATACCATACTTAAGCCCGCAATAAAATAGGAATTAAGAATGGTAGGGGTCAGACTAAATCTATCGTTGTCGATTACCAGGGCCAAGCCAATGATGAGTATTGTATTTGCAGGAGTTGGAACACCGATGAATGAATCTGATTGTCGGGTATCAATATTGAATTTAGCCAAGCGAAGTGCAGAAAAAATAGTAATGATAAATGGCAGAAAACTAAGTGATATTGCCCACATTTCATTCTGATAAAGCACTAAAGGAACGCTGTTTATGAATAAATGGTACATCACGGCTCCCGGCACAAATCCAAATGTAACCATGTCGGCCAATGAATCCAGTTCTTTACCCATTGGCGAATAGGCCTTCAAAGCACGAGCGGTAAAGCCATCGAGAAAATCAAAAATCAATGATGCCCCTACTAATATGGCAAACATAGGAATATTCCCTTGAAATACGTATACTGCTGCTAAACAGCCACTTGCAAGATTCATGCACGTGAGAATGTTGGGTATCTGACTTTTCAATGAGGTGTTTGCCATATGTTTCAGGCAGCAAAATTAGATTTTTGACCGCTCACTTGGCGATAAATGTAATTTGTTGATAAATGTATTGAAAATTAACACTTTCGGACTACTTTTTTTACTTTTCTAATTATTAAATTTGAACTATAAAACCCTAAAGGCTGTTAAGTAGTATAAGAGACCCTCAAACAGTGAATACTAATCAACCCGTTTTCCCGTTTGTTTGTCATCAACCTCCTGAAAACTAACATGACCAATAAAATTTTACTTATAGCTACTGCTATATTTTGTACTCATTTCGCATCTGCACAGGATGCCCCTAAATACAGTAACGAATTCCTTTCCATTGGAGTTGGTGCTCGTGGCCTCGGTATGTCGGGAGCTCAGGTGGCCACTGTAAATGATGTAACAGCGGGTTATTGGAACCCTGCAGGATTAGTTCTTGGCAAAGGTGATTTGCAAATCGGATTAATGCATGCCGAATATTTTGCCGGTATTGCTAAATACGATTACGCCGGACTCGCCGCTCCGATTGATGCTACCCGTACTGTTGGTTTTTCATTTATACGATTTGCTATTGATGATATCATAGATTCAACAGAGCTGATAGATGCCGATGGTAACATTGATTATGATAAATTGAAATCTTTTTCTGCAGCTGATTACGCTTTCATGTTTACCTATTCCAAAAAAACGAAGATCGAAGGTTTCAGATATGGTGTAAATGCTAAAGTAGTTCATCGCAAAGTAGGTGATTTTGCCTCTGCCTGGGGTTTTGGTCTTGATGTAGGTGTTCAATACGATAAAAATAAATGGAAATTTGGTGCTATGGGACGTGATATCACTTCTACTTTCAATGCATGGAACTTCAATACCGAAAAACTGGAAGATGTTTTTACTCAAACAGGAAATGAAATTCCTGAAAATGGTTTGGAAATAACATTGCCTAAGTTGATATTAGGCGCTTCTTATAAAACTTATATAAAAGAAAAATTTTCTATTGAACCCGAAGTAAATATCGATGTTACCTTCGATGGAAAAAGAAACGTGTTGGTGAAAAGTGATCCAATAAGTATTGATCCTAAATTTGGTGTTGAGTTTGGTTACAGCGATTTTATTTTCCTCAGAGGTGGTGTTGGAAATGTTCAGGAAATTAAAGATTTTGATGGAACAACTTCTACTTCAGTACAACCGAACTTCGGACTGGGTGTTAAAATTAAGAATGTTTCAATTGACTATGCACTCACTAACATTGGTCAGGTTGGAGAAACTCTCTATTCAAATATATTTTCATTAAGGATTGGATTATTTAAACAGAAAAAATGAAAAAACTTTGCATTCTGTTACTTATTGTATTTAGTTTTGCCGGTAGTGCTTTTTCACAACCTTACGGCAATGAATGGATAAATTTTGCCACCAATCAGCAGTATTCTATACAACAGTATTTTAAAGTTACCGTTTGGCGGGATGGAATCTATCGCATCACTTATGCTGACTTACAATCTGCCTCCTTTCCAATGACTTTCGATCCCCGTCACCTTCAGGTTTTTTACATGGGACAAGAGCAGTTTATTCATGTTCAAGGCGAGTCGGATGGAGTTTTTGATGCTTCCGATTTTATTGAATTTCATGGCTTGAGAAATGATGGAAGACTCGATACCAGACTCTATAAAAATCCTGATCAGCAACTGAATAAAAATTTTAGTCTTATAACCGATACTTCTGCCTATTTCCTCACCATTAATTCAAATCCATTTATTACCAACAAAAGAATTGTTAATGAAACAGATATTAATTTTATTGGATATTCGCCCTTAACATATTTTATTCGCGAATCGTATCTCGATTTTAAACTTGAATACAACGCTTCAAATATTGCAACTGTTGTTGAATCAGAATATGATGAAGGTGAAGGATGGTTCAGCGGACCAATTGGCGCTAATCCCAATACCTATAACCTGTCTACACCTAATGTTAGTCAGGACCCTAATGCACCTTTAGCACAGGTTAACTCTACTCTTATGGGTGGAAATAACACCGGAAACCAGCATTCAATCACGTTAAATGTTGGGGGTGCGAGTGCTTACAATGATTTTTATGGTTTCGGAGTAACACGATTCGATTTCCCTGTGTTATCAAATACTTCGCTAGGCAACCTCACTCCTTTTGTGTATACTCCCGGAGCAGGTGTGGTAAATAAAACTTATGTCTCTTTCCTTAAACTGACTTATCCACATTCACTAAGTTTTGCGAATGAAGTTACCAACTACCGAAAGTTGATTGTTCCGGGGAATGTTTCACCGGGTAAATCATTGATGAATTTCACTAGTTTGAATATGCCATCTCCAAAGTTATATGCCTATTCCGGAGATACTTTGAAAAGGATTTCGATGACCGGTGGTGGATCTAGCTATCAGGCATTGGTCCCAACTTATAATGCAGATAAATTTTGCTTTATAACGGACACTGTATATACGTTATCTGCTGGACAAATGACGATTACACCAATCAGCAATGATCCAACCCGCTTTGCAAGATATATAAACTACCAGTATATTTCTGAAGCTGATTTCCTGATTATCTCACATCAGAGTTTGTGGAATAAAGCAAACGATTATAAAAATTATCGTACTTCAACCGGTTATAATACGCTCCTTGTCGATATTGATGAATTATATAATCAGTTCAGTTACGGAATTCAAAAACATCCGTTGTCGGTGAGGAATTTTTGTGAATTTACTGTCGATACTTTCACGGTAAAACCGGAATATTTATTGTTATTGGGTAAATCGGTGAGCCCTATCCGTACAAGAATAGGTGCAGGTTATGAAGCCGCGGCAACATTGAACAGTAGCTGGAATAAAAATCTTATTCCTACATTTGGGTATCCTCCTTCCGATATCCTTCTTGTTTCAGGATTCAACGATACTATTCCAAGACCTGAAATTGCTGTTGGAAGAATACCGGCAAGTAATGAAAGTGATGTTCAGGCGTATTTGGATAAACTCATTGCACATGATTTGCAATTGCAACAATGTCCGCAGGAATGGATGAAACAAGTATTGCACTTCGGTGGAGGAACCAACGTTTTTCAGCAGCAACAAATTAAAGGTATACTGGAAGGATTTGAACGTACAATTGAGGATACTCTTTTTGGAGGCAATGTAACTACCTTCCTCAAAACAAGTTCCGATCCCATTCAGGTAAATCTAACGCAATATTTGCAAGCTCTCATCGATTCAGGGGTTACGCTCATGACATTTGTGGCTCACGCATCAGGAACTACTTTTGATATCAGTACGGATCTTCCTCAGAACTATCGCAACAAAGACCGTTATCCTTTGGTACTGGCAAACTCTTGTTTTGTTGGTGATATTCATGATCCGAACAGAAGGATTGTTGAAGATTTTGTGTTGCTTCCCGATAAAGGCTCCATTGGATTTATTGCTGAACCAAGTGTTGGATTTCTGGAAAATCTGGAATTATACAGTAATGAATTTTATCGGCAAATTTCAATTACCAATTATGGTGGAACAGTTGGGCGCACTATGCGGAATGTGATCGACTCGGTTTTTGCAAGCCCTGCTGCTAATGCCACTCAGTATACCTATTACATGTACAAATCGGTTTGCACCGGAATGACCATGTCGGGTGACCCTGCTTTGGTTCTGAATTCATTTGATAAACCCGATTATGAAATCAGTAATTCAAGTGTCTATTTTACACCAGCTACTATTACTTCAGAGTTAGATTCTTTTGAAGTAAATGTGATCATTAAAAATTTGGGCAAAGCCGAAAATGAACCCTTTGTTTTGCATCTCGAAAGGCAATTACCTAATGGTACACTATTTCAAAAGGATTCAATTTTAAACTACATTGCCTATAAAGATACAATCACAATAAAGCTATCGGTAGATGCTATCAATGGAGTAGGGCCAAATGTTTTTGATTTTTATGTTGATTATCAAAACAGTATTGTAGAATGCAGAGAGAATAATAATATTGCCGCAGATGTAATTTTATTAATTCAATCATCTGATATTGTTCCTGTTTATCCTGTTGAATTTTCCATCGTGCCAAACAATGTTATAAAGCTTAAAGCATCAACAGTAAATCCGTTTGCTCCGGTTAAGCCCTACGTTTTCCAGATCGATACAGTAGATACGTTTAACAGTCCGTTCAAGAAAGAAGCTACTTTTACAAGCGGTGGTGGTGTAGTTGAATGGGCTCTTCCATTTTCCCTTCAGCCCGATTTAGTTTATTACTGGCGCGTAAGCCGCGATTCTATGCCAACTGATACTATTCACCCTCCTTGGAGAGAGAGTTCGTTTATTCACAAACAAGGTTTAACAGGTTGGTCGCAGGCTCACTATTCTCAATTCAAGAAAGATAAATACACGAATGTTGTTTATAGCAATACAGTGGATTCAACGTTCACTTTTGTCGAAAATGCTTCCACTCTTTTAATAAGAAATTTTAAAAACCCTGTTCCTCCCTCCAAAGATCCAACCATCGAAATTAACCAGGTTGTCGAAGAATATGGAACATGTGGAGGTGCGCCCTCCATCCATGTAGTAGTACTTGATTCACTGACCCTGGAGTTGTGGAATACCGAAAATTATAACTTTGGAAATACTAATTTCTTTATTTCTAATGCTCCCGGCCAATACGGTTGCCGTCCACGTGCTGAGGAATATTTTATTTTTAGAGATGATGTCAATGGGCGAAACAATTTAAAAACAATGCTCGAAGATTCAATTCCGAATGGAAATTATGTGGCATTGTACACAGTGTATAATGTTGCTTTTTCACAATGGGATCCTGCATTAAAAAATATCCTAACAGGATGGGGAAGCGATTCAATTACTTTCATTCCTGATAATGATCCGTATATTTTCTTCACTAAAAAGGGAGATAATTCACAAACTCAGGAATCGCTCGGTGATAGTGTTCGTACTTACATTACCCTAAGTGCAACTCTTGGTGGTAACTGGACCAAAGGTTTTGTAAATTCAGTAACCATAGGCCCTGCCGTTACATGGGATTCTTTTCACTGGGATCAGGCACCTTTGGAATCTTCTGCCGGAGCTGATTCTGTTGCAATTGATATTATTGGTATAACCTCAAACGGACAGGAAGTGCCGCTTCAGGGATTTACCGGGATTCAAACAAGTACTTTGGATTTGAGTATTAATACTATTGATGCTGCAACTTATCCAAAACTAAAATTGAGGGCTTACTTGCAGGATGAAGATAATTACACGCCACCCCAATTGAAAAGATGGCAGATTTATTATCAGGAGATTCCTGAACTGGCTTTAAATCCTTTAAAATATTTCTGGCTCAACAAAGATACATTGCAGGAAGGCGAAGAAATTAGTATGAAAATGGCAATTGAAAACATCGGAAATGTGAATGCCGATTCAGTACTCGTCGATTTTTATTTGTATGATAATAACCGTGTTCGGCATAATTTATCCTCCCCCCGTTACAAAACATTGGCACCGGGTGATACCGTAATTGGATCAGTTACTTTTAGCACGAATAACTATCCGGGATTGAATTCATTATGGATTGAGGCTAATCCCCGCTTCGATCAACCTGAGCAATATCATTTTAACAATCTTGCCGAAATCCTTTTCCGTGTCAACCGTGATGTCACCAATCCTGTGCTTGATGTTACATTCGACGGGATGCACATTATGAATGGTGATATTATTTCAGGTAAACCTATAATTCAGGTGAAGTTGAAAGATGAAAATACATTCCTTGCTTTGAATGATACAAGTGACTGGCAAGTATTTCTGAAAGATCCTGATGGCGTTCAAACAAAATTATCTTTTGAACCCATTGCCTGTGCGGGTGCAGGAAATGCTATGTTAAAATGGTGTCCGGCTAACTTACCTCAAAACACTTTTCGTATTGAATTTAAACCAACTTTGCTGAAAGATGGATTATATGAACTCTGGGTTCAGGCTTCTGATGTTTCAGGAAATATTTCAGGAGATAACAATTACCGTGTCACTTTTGAAATCATCAATAAGGCAACTATCACAGAGGTTATTAACTATCCGAATCCATTTTCTACCTCCACAAAATTTGTATTTACTCTCACAGGTTCCGAGATACCTGAATATTTTAAAATTCAGATCATGACCGTTACCGGAAAAGTTATCAGGGAAATTACTAAAGACGAACTTGGACCTATCCGTATTGGACGAAATATTACTGAATATGCCTGGAATGGTAAAGATGAATTTGGCGATCAGCTGGCCAATGGTGTTTATCTCTATCGTGTATTATCTAAATTAAATGGCGGTGCTATTGAAAAAAGAGAAACCGAAGCGGATCAGTATTTTACCAAAGGATGGGGTAAGATGTATTTGATGAAATAAGTTTCTAACTGGAAAACTAATTTATTGAAATGTGTAAAATATCTGCTTAAGGTAGTTTTTCTATTCCATGGTATTTCTATTTTTCAACCAGTTTTTCACGAGAATTTTAAATGCAAATTTAAAATTCTCAAAGCAAAATGACCCATACGAAACCATAATGACGAAATGACACTCCGGTGCGCATAAGGGCTCATTGGATTACATACTCGGCGTTCGCCAGCGAGTCAAAAGACAAATGACCCTTCCGCCTGTATTAAAGACTAATGGCTAATAACCAATGACCTTTCGTCTACATTAACGACTAATGACCAATGACATTTTCCAATGACCTTTCGCCAGTTCAGTAGCTAATGACCAAATGACTCAATGACCAATGACTATTTCGATTGAATTCTGCTATCTTTGCCGGCAGTAATTGTCAACCTAATGAATTTCATCACTTCCCGTTCAGGGATTTTCTTTCTGGCATTTTTATCCGGTCTGTTGTTAACAGTAGCCTGGCCTTCAGCAGGACTTGCCCCGTTGTTATTTATTGCATTTCTTCCTTTATTATTAGCTGAAGATATTATTTACAAAAACAGTCAACGATTGAATGGCAGTTTTTTGTTTCTTGTATCCTATTTTACATTTTTTACTTTTAATCTTCTAACTACATGGTGGGTAAAATTTGCTAGTTTGTTCGGTGCCGTTGCTGCCATTTTTTTCAATGCACTTTTTATGGCCATAGTCTTTCAATTATTTCATCTTACACGCAAAAAATTAGGGACCGTTCCGGGATATATTTCATTAGTAGTTTACTGGGTTGCATTTGAGCATTTGCATATGGATTGGGATCTCTCATGGCCATGGCTGACTTTAGGGAATGGTTTTGCCGGTTGGGTGAAGATGATTCAATGGTATGAGTTTACGGGGGTGTTGGGTGGAACAATATGGGTGTGGGTAGTTAATATAATTTTGTACATGGCCTTGGCGGGATTGGTTTTTAAAATTAAAGAATACAAGTACCGTAAAGATTTAATAGTAGCCGGAGTTATCATCTGTATTCCGGTGCTTTATTCATGGGTAAGATATTTTACTTATGAAGAAAAAATTTCCCCTGTTAAAGTTGCTGTTATCCAACCCAACATCGATCCTTACAACGAAAAATTTTCAGGTATGTCTTCTGTTGCTCAGTTGGATCGCATAATGAATCTGGCATTAAAAGTTACTGATGCAGAAACTGATTATGTTGTTGCTCCTGAAACAGCATTGCCTGATGGAATTTGGGAGGAAGAAATTAGTTCTCATCCACAAATTCGTAGACTTGCTAAATTTCAAGAGTCGCATCCCAAAGCAACGTGGGTAATCGGACTAGCTTCAAACAAGTATTATCCCGACAGTAATCTTCGTTCTGCTACAGCCAGAAAATTTACGAATTCTGATGGATATTATGATTCATTTAACACAGCAATGCAACTCGATAAAGAAGGAGATGTTCAGTTGCATCATAAATCAAAATTGGTTCCGGGTGTTGAAAAAATGCCTTTCCCTGCATTGTTCAAACATCTCGATGCCTTTGCAATTGATCTCGGTGGAATTTCAGGAAGCTTGGGGATGCAAGATGTCCCTACCGTATTTAATGATAAAAATAAAAAAACTATAATTGCTCCTGTTATTTGTTATGAATCTATTTATGGAGACTATCTCACAGAATATATAAATCAGGGCGCTGAATTAATATTTATAATTACCAATGACGGCTGGTGGAGTGATACGCCCGGTTATAGACAACATTTAAAATACGCAACACTCAGAGCTATCGAAACAAGACGAAGCATTGCCAGATCCGCAAATACAGGAATCTCCTGTTTCATAAACCAAAGAGGCGATATCTTACAGGCCACAAAATGGTGGGAACCGGATGCAATTCAAGCCACTATAAATAAAAATGATGCCAAAACACTCTACTCCAAAATCGGAGATGTGTTAGGGACTATTTGCACACTAGGTTCACTTATATTTCTTGCACTATTCGTATTCAGAAAAAAATATGTTAACACTAAATAACATACCGCATTGCGGGACCTCTTCCTGCATTCATCTTCCAGCGGACTGGTCATGTGAAGCCGAGTCCAGACCAATTGTCACGGTGAGCGAAGCCGAACCGCAAACCCAACCATCGAGACTAACATATACCAACCCTTATAAAGATCACGAAATACCTCAAATTAAAAATTGTCAACTTGACACTTGTCACTCCTCACTATTAACTTGCAACTAAAATAAAATGAATAAATACGACGTAATAGTAATAGGTTCCGGACCGGGTGGATATGTTTCTGCTATCAGATGCGCTCAGCTCGGTATGAAAACTGCCATAGTTGAAAAATATACTTCACTTGGAGGGACTTGCTTGAATGTGGGTTGTATTCCTTCTAAGGCTTTGTTGGATTCGTCGGAGCATTATTATAATGCTTCACATACTTTCAAAACCCACGGCATCGATCTCACTGGTCTTAAACCAAATCTCACTCAAATGATCACCAGAAAAAATGGTGTGGTGAAAGACAATGTGGATGGAATTAATTTTCTCATGAAGAAAAATAAAATTGATGTGATAATTGGTGTAGCAGGATTTGAAAATTCAACTACTGTTAAAATTAAGAAAGCAGATGGAAGTGAAACATCAATTGAAGGCAAAAATATTATTATTGCAACCGGATCTAAACCATCGGTTCTCAAAGGAGCCGAACCCGACAAAAAGAGAATTATTACTTCCACCGAAGCATTGAATCTGCCGGATATCCCTAAACACCTGATTATTATTGGGGGTGGCGTATTAGGGTTAGAGCTAGGTTCGGTATACTCCCGACTTGGTGCAAAAGTAACCGTTATTGAATTTACTGATTCGTTAATTGGAATGATGGATAAAAGTTTGGGTAAAGAACTGGAAAAAAGCTTGAAGAAAATTGGTTTTGAATTTTATTTCAAGCATGCTGTTAGTAGTGCTGTTAATAATGGGAAAGAAGTTGTTGTAAAAGCTAAGGACCTGAAATCAGAAAAAGAGATTGAATTTGTAGGTGACTATTGTTTGCTAAGTGTAGGGAGAAGTCCTTATACAGTTGGTCTTGATCTCAATAAAGCAGGTATTACTTCCGACGAGAAGGGCAGAGTAGTTGTAAATGAAAAATTGGAGACTAACGTTCAAGGAATATATGCTATTGGGGATGTTGTTAGAGGAGCCATGTTAGCTCATAAAGCAGAAGAAGAGGGCGTTTTTGTTGCGGAAGTAATTGCAGGTCAGAAACCTCATATTAATTATTTGTTGATTCCAAATGTAGTTTATACCTGGCCGGAGGTGGCTGCAGTTGGCTTTACCGAAGATGAATTAAAATCACAGGGAATTAAATATAAAACCGGGAGCTTTCCTTTTAAAGCCAGCGGAAGGGCACGTGCAAGTATGGATCTGGATGGATTTGTTAAGGTTTATGCTGATGCCACATCAGATGAAATTCTTGGTGTGCACATGATTGGCCCTAGGGCTGCCGATATGATTGCTGAAGCTGTTGTTGCCATGGAGTTCAGAGCATCTGCCGAAGATATTGCCCGTATTAGTCACGCCCACCCTACCTATACCGAAGTCTTTAAAGAGGCTTGTTTAGCGGCTACAGGAAACAGGTCAATTCATTCTTAATTGGAGATAAAGAAACCGGTATTTCTAATTGTGTTTAATTCTTACAAGAATTCTTAGGCATTAGATTTACTACTTAGAAATTACTGTTTCGTGCCAATGCATATTGCCGACAATCCAACTTGCTTCATAACAAGCATATCAATCATTTTAAAGATCGGTACCAAAGTGTTAAAGAAATTCATTTGTCCTTTTGGTATAGTTTTATTTTTTTGCAACCTACCGGAAACGAACCATGCGGGAATACCGGCAGCATTGAAGTAAAACGATTTTGAAATTTTTATATCGTTTATTTGAAAAAGGCTTTTTAGTGACTGTTTAGTATATCTCCTGTAATGATAAAGTTCCTTATCCAAATAATTGTATAAAGTTTGAAATGCAGGAACAAGAATTATCAGAGTGCCACCGGGTTTCAGTAGCAAATTGCAATTTTTTATTGCAGTTTTATCATCTTTAATATGCTCCACAACATTTAAAGCAAATACAGTATCATAAGAATTTAAAAGTGATTTGTAGATTTCTGTAAATTGCGGATGCACAAGATCCAGATCTACGATTTTGCCCTCCTTAGCAGGTAAAGGAAATTTATCGGAGAGAAAAGTCCGGTAATTTATGCGAATTTCCGAAAGTGTAATATCTTGATTGTTGCTAATAAATCTCTCTGAAATGTTCCCAATTCCGCTTCCTATTTCCAAAATTTTACCTTGACAAAATGGTTCAATGGTTTCATACATCCAGTCGTTGAATTTAACAGCATCACTAATGATCTGGAGTGTTTCCAGTCCTTCATCATCTGATTCTTTAAATTGAAAAACCGGGATGTTATCGTTCATTTAAATAACCCATATCTTAAAATACAGTATAACGCTCTGAATCCGTCTTTCCAGTTAATTTTCTTCCCTTCTTCGTAGGTTCTTCCATAATAGGAAATGCCTACCTCGTATATTCGGATTTTCGGAATACTCGATATTTTAGCAGTCACTTCCGGTTCAAAACCAAACCGATTTTCTTTTAGTTTCAAACCCTGAATAATATCTCTTCTGAAAAGTTTGTAACATGTTTCCATATCAGTCAAATTCAAATTGTTGAGCATGTTTGAAAGTTGAGTGAGCAATTTGTTGCCAATTGTATGCCAGAAAAACAATATTCTGTGTGGCCGGCCTCCTATAAAACGGGAGCCGTAAACAACATCGGCAAAACCATCAATTACCGGTTGAATAAGTATGTTGAATTCCTCCGGGTTGTATTCAAGATCGGCATCCTGAATGATTACGTAATCACCGGTTGCATGTTTGATGCCTGTATGCAATGCAGCACCTTTCCCTTTATTCACTTCATGATGCAAAAGACAGTAAGTTATTTCTGGGTGACTTGCAACATAATTCTCCAGTACTTCTTTAGTTCCATCTTTAGAACAATCATTTACTAAAATAATTTCCTTTTGTATGTTGCCGTTGAGTTTAACAGCATTTACTTTATCCAAAATCCTGTGAATCGTAATTGCTTCATTATAGCACGGTATAACAATAGAAAGTGTATTGAATTGAGTCATTGATAATCAGATGATTAAAAATATTTTATATTTTTGTGCAAAGATAGGTTTTTGCAATGAAAAAACCCAATTTAACTGCAGATTTGGTAGTATAAATAATTAATAATCAATTATTTTGTGAATTATGTCGAAGAGGTTTCCTGAGAATTTTCATATTGCCATTTCACTGATACTCATAATAATAATTTTAGTTTTAAAATCATTATGGAAAGTAAAAAAATCATATCCTTCAAATTCTCCGGTTGTTGTTGATACTTTCTTCTCTGACCTTGAAAACTAGACATCTCTTGAAAATTTAAACACATTAAAATCCGGAAATGCTTTTTCAGGAAAAATGAGTTGTCATTTAGATGAGAATATCGAATACAGTGTTACGTTTTCTAAATCAATTTATGAACTTCCGGATAGTAAAAAATATTCAGAGGTTAATTTTTCCTTTTCTATATTTGCCACCACTCCATTCAATGGTGCAGAAGCAGTTTATTCATTGCTTAACGAAGATGAGATAACTGCAGACTATCAGAGCATAAGCTTGAAAGTAGTAGAAGGATCATGGCAAAAAATGAATTTTAGTTTTCCATTGAATGATGAGTTTAGAAATGGAAATGGAAAAATGAAAATGTATGTCTGGAATAAACAAATAGAGAAATTTATGTTAGATGATTTACAAATTCATTCTAATTAATATTTTATACACTTGTAGGTAGTTTTTCATTATGAAAAAAGCAATTTTAGTATTTGTTCTGCTTTGTAGCATAGGATTTGGATATTTCTATTACCAAAGTTTTAAGATGAAATTTTTTAGTTCACCTAAAAGTAAATGTTTTGTTTCATTGAAAGATGGAAAATTTACTCTAGAGGGGAAAGAATTTTATGGATGGTATTTGCCTCATTGTAACATGGAATAATGATAGTGAGTTTACTTATTACATTCATAAAAAACGAAGCGTATTATCGTTAAAGGTTAAGTTTAAATTCTAATAGAATCATCCTCAAAAATAAACTATATCGCTTGTAGCTTTTTGATTGCCAAATAAATTATTTCTTTTTGAAAAGGTAAACAGGGCCTTCCTGAGAAAACAATTCCCATTCCGGTGAGGCTTTCAGTTCATTTATCCTATCTGTTATGGCCTGTCTTTCTTCGTACGGATAGGGGTCTTCCATTTCATTTAAAATAATATATTCAGCATCTTTTACTTCAGGAAAAAGATATATATAATCCCTGAATGCAACGTGCGGAACAATCGGAGACTGAGCACTGAGTCTTGCATTCGCCGGTATTTTATCCAGTGTTCTGTACACATCACTGATATCAAAATCCCTTACGTAATGTGCTTTAGTGTAAAAACGGTGGTTTTTCCCCTTGTACCAAAGGGATTTTCTACTGTCGAGCGATTTTGCAGTCATAAAAACTGTTGCCAGCACTAACACCATCTGATAAATAAATTGCTTTTTTGGGTTTAATATTTCACCAAGTACAGTGAATGCGCCTAAGGTAAGGATGGGAACAAACTCAATACAATAATGATAATTCAATCCCCATTTACCCACATCATCATTGTATACTTTTTGTAATAAAACAGGGACTAACATTAAAATGAATTGTGGTTTCCTTAGCCACAATAGTCCTCCCGAAAATAAAATAGCAAGATACAATTCGAGTTTAATATCATCCATTTCCCAACCTTCCGCCTTAGGGTTGTGGATCTGGTTAATGAAAAATAATTTTAATGGTAAGGCAGGATTATTTCGCAGATTTTCCATGATTTCAGTAGGAGATTTTCCAATGGCTGAAAAATTAAAATGAAGATATTGCCGGTTTTCAGTTGCAAAAGATGGCATTACTATTTTCACAATGAAAACGAAGTAAATGATACAGGTTAAGGAAGCTTTCAGCAGAAAATTACGAACTCTTTTATTTTTTCTGTAGCTTATTGAAAGGCCAAGACAAATGAAAGTAGCCCACAGCGCAACATTTTCTTTACAAACAATAATAAGAAGTATTAAGATAGCGGATTTTTTCAAATCCTCTCTTGCTAAAAAAACAAACAACCATGGTACAAGCATAGTGCCAATAACATTATCATGGTAGTCATATGCCAAAGCTCCATAAACACCCCATATTACATAAAAGTGAATAATGGCAAGCAGTGCAGTTTTTCTGTTGCTGAATTTTTCCAGGAAGTAAATGTATACGCCAACGCCTCCAGCAAGAATCATGAAAATCTGGAATAAAATTAAAGTGTAAGATCCGGTGATGTAATACAGGAAAGAAACCGGAATAATCAATAATGAAAAGTGATCGCTCAGTAAATTTTTGAATTGTGGTTGCAACAACATGCAATCGTTAAATCTGAAATGAGCATAATCGTAAATTGCATTGTTATTTATTCCCAGATCGTAAGCGTATGTTCTGAAAATATAATGATTTACAATCGAAACAGAACTAAAAATAAGTGCAAAGAGGACCAAAACAATAAAAAGTCCTTTAGATTTCCAATGTATCATACAGTTTAAATTATGGAGGAAAGTTATACGTTACCAGTTGGCTTTAAATCTGTGTTTTAAAGTTGCCGCAAATTGTTTATTTTTACCCCTTCGTTTCGCATATATTACGATAGCTGCGAAAGTATATGATTTTTTTTAAATTGATAATAAATTATGAAACTTAGAAATACGATTACCATTGCTGTTCCTTGTATGTTTTTTTTAGCTGCTCTGTTAAATTACGGCTGTTCAAAACATAAAGAAGACATAAATTATTCTAAAACAGCAGGTTATGTAATACTTGATAGTGGTAAATTTAAACTGGAAGGCAGGGCATTTTATCCAATTGCTTTAAACTATATGGTTTCAATTCAGGCGGATAATGCAGGTATTTTTGCCTGTTCATATAAGGGCTATGGTCCTGAGTCGAAACACAGGTTTACAAACAGAGACAGTTGTTTCAATGAATTATTGAACGATTTTACACTGGTTCACAAGATGGGGTTTAACACACTCAGGCTGGTAGGTATAGGTGAAGAGTTTGTTGAAGATAGAAACACAGGACTGCTTTCAATTGGAGTGGGCATAGGGAATGAAAGGGATTCAACCCTTTTGCTAAATAATGAAAAATCTTATATGTTGTATTGGAATGCAATTGAAAAATTATTAAGTATTGCTGATGAAGCAGGATTAAAGGTTATTTTTCTTACCCGTGTATTTCATGAAATTCCTGCAACTGAGGAACATCTCGGTAAATTGACAGCACGATTCGCTTTAAATACAACAGTTTTTGCCTGGGACCTTTTTAATGAACCACTTTATTTTGATTCGCTGTTGCATAAAAAAAATGAAGTAGCAGCTATCACTTCCAAATGGAATCAAATTGTTAAAGAAAATAGTCCAAATCACCTTACCACTATCGGACTTGCAAGTATGCGGGAAGTATTTGAATGGGATCCTAATCTTGTCAATGTTGATTTTATCTCTTTCCATCCTTATGAATATGAACATGAACAAACCAGAAACGAGATGTATTGGTTTTCTAAAAATGTTCATAAACCCTGGATGATTGGTGAAACAGCTATTCCTGCTGACAACGACAGTATCTCTTATGATTTACAACGAAGGTATGCATTTGGAATGCTGGCACAAGCCTATAATTGTGGAGCAATTGGTTTTAGCTGGTGGCAGTTTAAGGATGTTGAATGGTCCGACTATAGGGCGAATTACTATGGAATTTTGAACAGGCATGGCGAAACAACTGTAACTGATAAAGGAACTGTATTTGGTTCCCCTAAACCCGCTCAAGATGCATTCATTCATTATAAACCAGAACCATCTCCGGGAGGTTGTCTTTGTATGGACAATTATTACAATTATTCATCAAATGATAAATTTTTGTTGATAGGAAAAATTTTGGATGAATATGAACAGCCGATTGAAGATGCAGTAATTCTGGCATGGGACGAATATTGGATAAATTCATTTCACAGTGTTAGCAAAAAGGATGGAAGTTTCGAATTAAAAAGTAGTTTTCCATTATATCATTTAAAAGCAACAGCAACGCTCTATTCTGTTTATGAAGAACATCTCGATCCCAAAACAGCAACTATAAATGAAAAGAATATTCCATTTATTGAAGTTAAGCCAATTGCTCTTGAAAAGATTAAAATTGATTAATGAATTACTTCCTGCCCTCAAGTTTATAAAAGAGAATCCCGTCCTTTTCACCAATTTTATTTTTTAGAAATGGTACTATTTCAGGATTTTGAATAACTGTTGTATCATTGAGGACCAAGTAATCACCTCCAATTTTTAATTCCTTCACAATTCCTTCCTGTCCATAATCGGGAGAGATACAAATGCCTTTTAAATCCATGAGGTACAACGTTACATTTGGACTCCAGTCAAAAACAGAAATAGTTCTTTTACTCCTGTCAATACCAAGTGTTGCTATATATGGTTTTATATCATAATATTTTTTGAAAACTTCAGGGCTTTTCATCCATGACTCCGGATGATATCGTTCTTTGTAATTATCCTTTCCATAAACCAACGCGTTGGCGAAAATAAAGAGAGCGATTACATAAATAAATTTTAACACCGGTGTGTTGGTTCCTGCAATAGCATTTTTTAATGTGACCAACAGTGTAAGCATGAGAAAGAAAATAGCAGGAAGTAGACTGATAATATAATAATCGTGATCATGGTATTGTGGCAACATAATAAAAGTAAATATCATATTTCCTGCCCATAAAATAGATGTAATAGCTGCCAGTTGACGATCGGTATATTTTCTGAATATAAATAATATTACTACTGACAACAAAATTGCATAATAGGTAATCGACGAATAGTATTGTTTCCACCAGTGCTTGTAAATATAATCCAGATTGTCCATAATTTTTTCCTTTGAAAAAGTGGTTTTGGTATTTAACAAAAATAAACCGCTGTTATGCTCGGCACTCAGCCATTTAGCATACATGTACCATAAGCCGGTAATAATAATTATTGACACTAAAACTGCAAGTAATTTATAACTGTTACGCCCATGTAGTTTTTGATTTTTAAGTAAGGAAGGCATTATTACCTGAATGATAATCATCAAAATCATGGTGATAACACCGATGAGTGCTGTAATTTTAATAAGACTTGCCAGGAGTAAGGTTATAAATAATACAATTAGATTTTTCTTCTTCTGATCTCTGTAATATTTAAAGTAATACAACCAGGAAATCAATAGCAATCCGACACTTGCAGTATCGGGAATAAAATTAGGAGCATAATAAAGGAGTACAGGGGAAAGCAACATAAAGAAAACAGCGAAACAGCTCAAAAAAAAGTTTTGGAGATATTCATAGGAAAGTATAAAAATAGCGGTGACACCCAATGTAAGAAGGAGTAATATTAATGACCTGTAAATAAAATCGAGGTGACCAAATATCCTGTAAAGCATTCCTGCTGAATAATTGATAAATGGAAACTCCATACCGGAAATCCCACTTCCATTATTTGTATTGTGTACTCTTGGTTGAAAAAAGTTAAACGTATCCTCACCAAAGTTCAATGCTACTGATGCCCTGTCGCACTGAGCCCATTGATGTACACTTTGGGGACAAAGCGGAAGCGTTTGGAAAATACCAATAAAAAAATAAACTGCAGTAAGTACAACAACAAAATAAATTATTTTAATGGGAGGAACATTTTGCATAAGATATAAAATTTCAATTGATGAAAATATTAAGTAATTCTGAAGGTTAATTACGAAAAGAAAGGGTGTAAGTTAACTATGATTTATTGTTAATATTATTTTCCCTAACTACATAAAGTGGCCTTTTCCTAATATTAGCACTCATCCTACTTATATACTCACCAATAATTCCAATCCCAATTAATTGAATGCCTCCAATAAACAAAACTGTTATCATCAATGAAGCCCATCCCGGCTGGTAGTCTTTGGATATGAAACGTGAATATAATGCATATAGAATCATGAAAAATGAAATACCTGACACTACAAAACCGGCAACTGTAACTATTTTAAGAGGGAAATTTGAAAATGATGTGATTCCATCAAGTGCTAATCGAATCATTTTTTTGTAGGTGTACCCGGTTTTTCCGGCAGTTCTTTCATCGCGATCATATTCAACATATGTTTGGTTGAAACCAATCCAGCTAATCTGCCCCCTCAAAAATTTTTGTTGCTCCGGCATATTCTTCAGTACATCAACTATTTTGCGATCGATGATCCGAAAGTCTCCGGTATCAACCGGTATATTTATGGAAGTTACATTTCTCAATATTCGATAAAAGAGTTTTGCAGTTAATTTTTTCATCGGACCTTCGCCTTGCCGCGATCGTCTTTTTGCATAAACAACTTCATTCCCGTTGAGTAACTTCCTATATAGATCTTCAATCAATTCAGGTGGATCCTGTAAATCGGCATCAATAATTACCACCGCATCGCCTTTTGAATTATCAAGTCCTGCAGAAACTGCGATCTGGTGACCGAAATTGCGACTCAGATTAATGTATTTCACAGTTGGCTCTCTTTGTGCCAATTCTTTTATAAGTTCAAGTGAACGATCTTTACTTCCGTCATTTATAAAAATATACTCAACTTCTTTCAAGTTTAATTTCAGAATTACCTGATGCAGTCTGCTGAAGAGCTTAGCGATATTTCCCTCTTCATTATAAATAGGTATGATGACTGATAGTTCCATGTGATGAGTTATTGTGAGGTCAATTTTTTGCATTCAATATGGAGTATTCTAAATTAAATTACCATCTCCTGTACATGTTCGGAAATAGTTAGTTTGCCTGCGGTTGCATTTTGGACCTGTTCAACGGTAACTCCCGGTGCTGTTTCCAGCAACAGAAATCCGTTTGGTGTAATTTCTAGTACCGCTAATTCGGTGACTATTTTTTTAACGCATTTAACTCCGGTAAGAGGCAATGAACATTTGGAGAGAAGTTTTGATTCACCTGCTTTGTTAACATGCTGCATGGCAACAATTATATTTTTTGCTGATGCAACAAGATCCATCGCCCCACCCATGCCTTTTACCATTTTTCCCGGAATTTTCCAGTTGGCAATATCACCATCTTCACTAACTTCCATAGCTCCCAAAATGGTGAGATGTACTTTTTGTGATCGTATCATTCCAAAGCTCATTGCCGAATCAAAAATAGAAGCTCCGGGAAGTAAAGTCACTGTTTGTTTTCCTGCATTAATTAAATCAGCATCTTCGGTGCCTTCAAAGGGAAATGGTCCCATTCCTAATATTCCGTTTTCCGATTGTAATTCCACATTTATACCTTCCGGCAAAAAATTCGCAACAAGAGTTGGTATTCCAATACCAAGGTTGACATACATTCCATCTTTTACTTCACGAGCAATACGTTTTGCGATTCCGTTTTTATCTAACATAAGTTATTTTTTTTGTGATGTGCATTTTCACTTTATTTTTTCGTCACCGTTCTCTGCTCAATTCTCTTCTCATATTTTTCTCCTTGAAAAATTCTATGCACATAAATTCCGGGTGTATGAATTTGATCGGGATCAAGTTCTCCCGGTTGCACCAATTCCTCCACTTCTGCAATAGTAATTCTTCCGGCCATAGCCATCATAGGATTAAAATTTCTGGCTGTATGTCTATAAATTAAATTTCCTTGTGTATCACCTTTCCATGCTTTTACAATTGCAAAGTCCGATTCAAAAGCATGCTCCATCAAATAATCTTTTTCTTCACCATTAAATTTAAAACGTCGCACTTCTTTTCCTTCTGCAATCTCAGTTCCTACACCTGCAGGAGTGAAAATTACAGGCATGCCGTAACCAGCAGCCATACATCGGGTTGCAAGTGTTCCTTGCGGAATTAAATCAACCTCGAGTTCACCACTAAGCATTTGTCGTTCGAACTCTGCATTTTCACCAACATATGATGAAATCATTTTTTTAATTTGTTTGTTTTGCAGAAGTAATCCAAGTCCGAAATCATCGACACCAGCATTATTCGAAATGCATGTTAAATTTTTCACCCCTTTTTTGACAAGTGCTGCAATGCAATTTTCCGGAATGCCGCACAATCCAAAACCACCGAGCATTAAAGTCATGCCATCATTAATTCCTTCAATGGCTGCTTCTACATTGGCAACTACTTTATTTATCATAATACTATTCCAATTGTTTGTGTGATAATAAATGAAATGTTATTGGTTATTTTCAGTTTATTGTTCAAACAAATGGTTCCTCACCAAAGTCTGATAATAACGACAACAAATCTAAATGAAAAAATCGAAAAATCGGCCTGTTTCTGTAAAGGAATGATCAAAAGCCAAACTCACCCGGAGAGGTGGTGGTGGTGGTATTTTTATTGTATTTGGAGCAGTCCAGTTCTATCGAAAGCTTTCCTTCGGGACGTTCAAAATCACCCTGCGAAATAGTAATGGTTTTATCGGCATACACCTTCTTCATATAGATGCCCCAGATAGGCAATGAGGTGTTGGCTCCCTGGCCGAGATGGGTGGTTCTGAAATGAATAGCCCTGTCTTCACATCCTACCCAAACACCTGATACCAGCTCCGGGGTAATGCCCATAAACCAGCCGTCACTATTGTTTTGCGTGGTTCCTGTTTTTCCGGCAATGGGGTTTGCTAAACCGTATTTAAACCGTAACCGCATCCCGGTTCCCATTTCCACAACACCTTTAAGCAGATTCAAAGTTACATAAGCAGTTTCTTCGCTCAAAGCTTCTACTTTTTGAGGGACAAATTCCTGAAGCACTACTCCATTTTTATCTTCAATACGCGTTAAAAAAACCGGTTCTACCCAAACTCCTTTATTGGCAAAAGTTGAATAAGCACCCACCATTTCATACACCGAAATATCGGGTGTTCCCAGGCTGATGGCCGGAAAGGGATCAATAGGGGAGGTGATGCCCATTTTACGGGCAATATTTATAACAGCTTGGGGTCCGAACTGTTTAATCAAAAAAGCACTTACACTATTCACCGATTTTGCCAAAGCCTCTTTCAGCGAAAGCATGCCTCCATATTTTCCATCCGAATTTTCGGGAGACCATGGCTTGCCATCTTCCCCTATAATAGTTACCCGAACATTTGGAACTTTGTAGCAGGGAGAATAACCTTCTTGCATTGCTAAAGTGTATAAAAAAGGTTTAAAAGTAGATCCCACCTGACGTTTTCCTTCTTTAACATGATCATATTTGAAGTGGCGGTATTCATTTCCTCCAACCCATGCTTTTATGTAACCGGTTTGCGGCTCCATCGACATCATTCCTGTGCGAAGAAACATTTTGTAATATTTAAGTGAATCCAATGGACTCATAAGCGTATCAATATCTCCCTTCCATGAAAAAACTGTCATAGGAATTTTGGTGTCGAATGCTTTTTTTATGGAATCTTCATCTGCTCCGTTGGCTTCCAGCTCACGATACCTTGAAGTCTTCTTCACAGCATCTTTAATAATTTCAGGATGCTGACTCCATGCAGTTTTACCTTTCCAGTGATCAAAAAATGTTTTTTGTAATTCGGTGAGATGTTCTTTTACCGCCTCTTCAGCATATCTCTGCATGCGCGAATCTATAGTAGTATAAATGCGCAGACCATCGCGGTAGATATTGTATTTGGTACCATCATTCTTTTTATGCTCATTGCACCATTTGTTGAGATACAGACGCAAGTATTCTCTGAAATAAGTCGCACTACCTGCATTATGATCTTCGGCTTGAAAACGGAGACGTATTGGTACTATTTTTAATGAATCATATTCTACCTGACTCAACAGATCATATTTTTTCATTTGGTAAAGTACGGTATTGCGACGCCGAGTCGAATTGTCGGGATTTCTAACAGGGCTGTAATAGGTAGGGGCCTTCAATAATCCTACCAGGACGGCCGATTCTTCGGTGTGAAGTTGAGCCGGTGTTTTATTGAAAAAAGTTTGTGATGCTGATTTGATACCAAAGCTATTGCTTCCGAACTCAACCGTATTCAGATACATCGCAATTATTTCTTCTTTCGTATAATTTCTCTCGAGCCTAACAGCGATAATCCATTCCTGAATTTTTCGTGTAACGAGTTTTACTCCTCCTATTTGCTCTCTGGGGAAAAGATTTTTCGCCAATTGCTGTGTAATGGTACTTCCCCCTCCTGAACCACTTTGACGAAGTATAACTGTTTTTAAAAGTACCCTGAGCAATCCTCTGATGTCAATTCCTGAATGCTCTTCAAAACGAATGTCTTCTGTTGCTTTTAATGCATTAACCAGATTAGGAGCCAGTTCTTTGTAATGGACATTCGTTCTATTTTGGAAGTAATATTTGCCCAATAGCACACCGTCGGCAGAAAAAACTTCGGATGCAAGTGCGCTGTTCGGATTTTCCAGATCTTCAAAAGAGGGCAATTCGCCAAAGAACCCGTAAGCAGTTGCTGTAACTATCGATACCAGTAAAACCAATGGCACAATCACCAATAACCAGAATATTCTGATGTATTTGGAGAACTTCCCCGGTTGTTTTTTTCCTGGCATAGAGTTAATTCGTGAATCCTATCGGGAAAATAAAAAGAAAATTTTAGAAGGCAAAAGTAAGTATTTTACTCGCTATTGCATCAGGCAAAAGAGCAAATCGTTCATTTTTACCTCAAATAATCAGGCTTTGTAGATCAGATTTTAATTTCTTCTCCTGATTTATTGAAAAAATGAAATTCCATTAAATGATAAGCAGAGACCGACTCCACAATTATTTTTTTCTTGAACTCACGTTGCCATTTGTGACGCATAGATGAAAAAAATAACCCTTTAGTGAGGTAGGCTTCTATATAGGGATGCACTTTAATGGTGACCGACTGTTCATTTTGTTCAGTCAATATATAGCGTGCATTGTTTTTGATATCATCAATAATGAGGATACTGGCTTTAATCTCACCGGTTCCATCGCATGCAGGGCATTTTTCAACGGTAATAATTTTAGTTTCCGGACGAACCCTTTGCCGGGTAATTTGAATGAGTCCAAATTTGCTCGGGGGCAGGATGGTGTGCTTGGCACGATCCAGTTTCATTTCAGCACGCACGCTCTCAAAAAGTTCTTTTTTATGAGCGGCACTGTGCATATCAATGAAATCAATAACAATAATTCCACCCATATCTCTCAATCGAAGTTGGCGTGCAATTTCCTTTGCTGCCATCATGTTCACCTGAAGCGCATTTTTTTCCTGATCGGATCCGGTTTTGTTGCGGCCACCACTGTTCACATCCACAACATGCAGAGCTTCGGTATGTTCTATAATCAGATACGCTCCATTTTGAAGGTTTACGGTTTTTCCGAAAACAGATTTAATCTGCTTATCTACTCCGAGGTGCTCAAAAAGTGGAATTTTACCTTTGTATAGCTTCACAATTTCTTCCTGTTCGGGAGCAATGCTTCTGATATAGGCCTTTACTTCTTCATAAAAAACCTGATCATTTACATGGATACTGTTGAAACCGGGATTGAGCATGTCTCTCAAAATGGTTGACGTACGATCCATTTCACCCAATAACTTCTGAGGAGGTTTTGCTGTTTTCAAAAGTTCAAAAAACTGATTCCATTTGGAAAGCAGGTCCTGGATATCTTTATCAATATCCGCAGTCTTTTTTCCTTCGGCAACAGTACGAACAATTAACCCGAAATTCCTTGGTTTAATACTTTGGGCAAGGCGCTTGAGGCGATTACGTTCTTCAGAACTTTTAATTTTTTGAGAAACTGAAACTACGTTGGAAAAAGGGACCATTACCACATACCGTCCTGCCAAACTTATATCGCAAGAGATACGAGGTCCTTTTGTAGAAATCGGTTCTTTGGCAATTTGAACAGCTATCCATTGGCTAGCTGTCAGTGTAGAAGAAATTTTGCCCCCTTTATCGATATCACTATCGAGTTCAATATTGTTTAATAACGAATCGGACTGCTTTCCGGCCGCCACGTTTTTCATGTATTTAACAAGTGTATTGAACTGAGGACCAAGATCGAGATAATGCAAAAACGCGTCTTTCTCGTATCCGATATCTACAAAAGCGGCATTTAAACCGGGCATAATTTTCCTTATCCGGCCTAAATAAATATCGCCGACTGAAAAATTATTGTCCTTCTTTTCACTGTTAAACTCAACGAGTCTCTTGTCTTCCAAAAGGGCAATATGCACCTCATTTGGTGTTGAGTCAATAATTAGTTCACTGTTCACACAGTATATTTTTAAAAAATATCCGTCATGATGCCACTATAAAAACACTATTGATCCTGTAAAGCTTACCCGGGAGGATGAGTGATCACAGACCAAAAAATGATAGAGCGATAAAAGCGCTGCCAATAAGCAATGCTTTTATCGATATATTGAATGGCCTGTTACTTTAAATGGAACAGAACAATAAAGGCATTATTTCTTTTTATGCCTGTTTTTTCTTAGCCTTTTTTTACGCTTGTGCGTGGCCATTTTATGTCTTTTTCTCTTCTTACCGCTTGGCATATGCGAATATTTTATTGGTTAATAATAATTTAATTCAAATTTATTTGGCCTCCAAAGATGTTATGTAGTCATCTACATCTTTAATCATTGCCTGGTCATTGGAGAGGTTTTTGAAAATTTTAAGATTTTCAATAGCCTGTTCTTTATTTCCCGTTCTCACATAAGCCTCGCCCATGTATACATACATGTCAATCCGGGCGGGATTTATTTCAAGAACTTTTGCAAATCGCTCAATAGCTTTATCAAACTGTCCCGATTTCATTGAAAGAAAACCCAGGTTCAATTGGGCGTTTTCATGCTTTGGGTTGGCAGTAATCACCTCCCGTAAAAGCGTAATCCCTTTCATTGGTTCCGCCGTGCCTTCGGCATATAATATACCGAGATCTGTTTTGGCATCCAGGTTTTCCGGATTTAATTCGATCACTTTTAAATAGGTTTTCATGGCTTTATCCACGAAATACGCTGCTTCAAGAGAGTCTTTTCCTATTTTGAACGCATCAAAATATCGGTAAGCAGCATTGAGCCAATCCTTCTCTATGCCTGTTTTCTCCGCTTTTTGTTCAAAATACCAGGCAGAAATTCCAGGGACTTTGGCATCGTCCCATGCTTTGGCAATTGAATCGTAACTAGTTGAACTGGCAATGTTCTTTTTTATTGAGTCTTCCCAAACACTTACCTTGTTTCCGGAATCCCACCCGATCTTCGTTTTCGATGAAGAAACAAAATCTTCAAACGAAAAAGAGATTTCTTTTGCGGTTTGGACTTCTTCCTTAGTATCATGCTGATCTTTGGGAGTGGTTTTTGGCAACAGATAAATAGCTGCTACTAAAACCACTGCACCGACAACAAGGCCAATGCGAAGAATTCTTCCTTCTGCCATTAACACTAATTACTTGGTAGTAATGGAATTCTTCACTTTTTCAGTGAAAGTTTTCGCCGGTTTGAAAGCCGGAATATAATGCTCCGGAATAATGATTGTGGTATTCTTCGTAATGATGCGGCCCGTTTTCTTGGCTCTTTTCTTTACAATGAAACTACCGAATCCTCTCAGATAAACGTTGTTGTTATTCTGAAGTGAATTTTTAATCACTTTCATCATGGCTTCGATGGTCTGTTGAACAGCCACCTTCTCAACGCCGGTTTTTGTTGCAACTTCTGCAATAAGTTCAGCTTTGGTCATATCTTTATTAGTGTTTTAATGTTTAAATTGGGGGTGCAAAGATATGTTATTCTGTTGAATATCAAAAATATTATTAATTAATTTTGAGGTCTTTATAAAAAATGAATATTTCCAAAGCCCTCCAACGCTGGTATTTAAAGACCCATCGCTCTCTTCCCTGGCGCGAAACTACCGATCCCTACCTGATTTGGCTCTCCGAAATCATTCTTCAGCAAACACGGGTAGAACAAGGTACTCCTTATTATTATAAGTTCCTTGAAGCCTTTCCAACTGTCCTTGATCTTGCACAAGCATCTGAAAATGAGGTGATAAAGCTTTGGCAAGGATTGGGTTATTACTCCCGGGCCCGAAACCTGCATGCAGCAGCCAAAATGGTGCAGGATCAATTTAACGGAACGTTCCCATTTGATTATCAAAATATTAGATCTCTTAAAGGAGTTGGTGATTATACTGCCGCAGCTATAGCATCTTTTGCTTTTGGATTGCCTCATGCTGTTGTAGATGGAAACGTTTACAGGTTTCTCGCCCGATATTATGGAATCAAAACTCCTATTGATTCAGGTCAGGGCAAAAAACTGTTTCAGGAATTGGCGGGTTCAATTTTAGATAAAAAGAATCCTGGCGTTCATAATCAGGCAATTATGGAGTTTGGAGCCCTTCATTGTAAGCCTGCCCAACCCGATTGTGAAAATTGTATATTCAAATTAGAATGTAATGCTTTTATTGCCGGTCAGGTGCACCTTCTTCCTGTAAAAGGGAAAAAAACAAAATCGCGCATAAGATATTTTAACTACTTGATTGTTAAGAATAAAGGTGCCATTTTCATGAAGAAACGGTTGTCGGGTGATATCTGGCAACATTTATATGATTTTCCTCTGATTGAAACTACATCCGACCTTTCGGCCGCAAAAGTTATGGCTTTAAAAGAGTGGAAAACTTTATTTAAAAAACAATCTCTTCATATTGAACTGGTTAGTGATCAGGTGGTGCATAAATTGTCGCACCAGCAAATTATTACCCGATTTTTTGAGCTTCGATTTGAAAAAAGTCCGGATAAGGAATTTTTTAAGCAGTTCACTGAAATTCAATTAGATGACCTCCATTCATATCCTGTCCCACGTCTTATTCAACGGGTTTTCGAAGAACGTTTGGAAGGATATTCCCTGCCTATCAAATAATTTTAGATTATATCGTTTCAGCATTGGAAAGTGGCTTCAATTGATTAAGTTTGTAATGTTATATTAAACCGTAATATTAAGTTTTAACACATGTCAGGAATAAACAAAGTTATTTTAGTAGGTAACCTGGGAAAAGATCCCGAAGTCAGACACCTTGAAGGAGGAGCTGTTGTTGCAAAATTTCCTTTGGCAACTTCTGAATCCTATAAAACAAAAGACGGTCAAAGAGTTGACCAAACTGAATGGCATAACGTTGTGATGTGGAGAGGTCTTGCCGAAAGTGCTGAAAAATATTTACGCAAAGGTTCGTTGGTTTATGTTGAAGGAAAAATACGAACAAGAACTTGGGATGATAAAGATGGAAATAAACGTTATGCAACCGAAATTGTTGCCGACACTATGACCATGCTTACCGGCAGAAAGCAGGATGAAAATACTTCAAATCAAAATACAGAAAACAGAAATACACAGGAAGAAAGTCCATCGGTAGATTTGTCCAATCCCGCAGGCGATGACCTTCCTTTTTAAGAATCATCATGATTTGACCGGCGGAGATCCTAAAAAGATTTCCGCTTTTTTATTGCAATCACTTTTTGATTTTTCAAGAAATTAAATCCAATTGCCTTCATTGTTAATTACCCGTTCGATAAATAAATATTCTCTGATCCTTATCGTTAAATCATTAATGTAACTTTGCGAAGTGTAAGGAGAGTTAATGAAATTTGATAGGTGAAATAAAATTGAAAATGTGGTCGTCAAAAAATTATTTCCTAGTTTTATTAGCTGTTTCTATGCTGATGTATTCCTGCGATGAATCGTATACGCCTCGTCCAAAGGGATATTTCAGAATTGAATTGCCTGAGAAAAAATACAGCAACTATCAAAACACTGATTGCCCTTACACATTTGACTTACCCGTTTATGCAAGAGTTATCAACTACCAGGATTCCGTAACACAACCTTGTTGGAAATATATCCGTTTTCCGGAATTTAATGCCGAGATTTTTTTAAGCTATCGTAAGGTCGATACTAATATTGGAAAGTTTATTGAAGATGCACGCACACTGGCTTACAAACATACCGTGAAAGCAGAATCAATTGATGAAACCTATATTGAAACTGCAAACGGAATACATGCAATGATTTACGACATAGGAGGCAACGCAGCTTCATCGGTACAATTTTATGCCACCGATAGCACCAGCCACTTCATCAGGGGAGCACTCTATTTCAACGTAGCTCCCCAACCCGATTCTCTTGCACCCGTAATCCAATTTCTTCGCAAAGATGTAGAGGCGATGATTGGGTCGATGAGGTTTTGAAAAAAAGGGCGAGTGGGCGAGTAGGTTAGTGGGATAATATGTTTTTCAGCGCACAAGCCATTAGAGTCGGGCAGGTAGTTCACTAAATTACTTGTCATCCATCGGCCAGCTCCCATCGACTTTGCTCAGGGCCAACAGGGCAGACCGGAAACTGGCCACCGGCCACTAAAACACTGGTCACAGAACACTTGTAAAATACTTTACAAAACCTTATATTTGTAACATGAATCTTGATATTCAAAAAATAGAATCAATCAAAAACTATTTTAAAACTCGACCGGGATTTGAAAGCTTATTTATTTGGCTCCTACGTTAGAGGGCAAGCTGATAATCAGAGCGATATTGATATTTTGGTAGACTTAGATTATTCACAAAAAATTGGATTATTATTCGTCCAAATGCAAATTGATCTTGAACAGATTTTGAAATCCAAAGTTGATCTAGTTTCATCAAGCGGTATATCAAAACATATTAAACCATTTATTGATAAGGAAAAGAAAATGATTTTTGCGAGGTAAATTAGGTGATACGGCTCGTTTGAATCACATCCTTGAGGCTATTTTAGAAGTTGAAAAGTATGTATTAAGTGCTGACTATGAAATATTTTTGAATAATTCAATGATGAGATTTGCTTGCATAAAACAATTGGAAATCATTGGAGAGGCAAGTAATTATATTTCGAATGAAATAAAAACTCAATTCTTCGAAATTGAATGGTCTCAGATTAAAGGTTTGAGAAACATTTTTGTCCATGAATATTTTGGAATTGATTCAAAGCTGGTTTGGGAAATTATCAATCATGATTTACCCGAATTAAAAATAAGGTGAACTTAATTTTGATTTCACTCATTGAAAGTGAAAGCAATTAATAGTACGTTATTGTAGAAAAGCTGACTCTGGAAGCTCATAAGTTTCACTTTTTTTTAATATTGAATTATGCATGAAGTTCATTAGTTATTCATTCCAACATGCTCCATAGGATTTTAAAGTAAAGTGTCTGAGAAAAAAATACTCTAAATAAAACACTATTTAAATGTGAATAAAATACTGATCACTAAACACTGGTCACTGGACACTAAAATATTTGTCACCCATCGGCTAGCTCAGGGCGGCGCTTGTTACTATTATGCTTTACAAAACTTATACTTACTACCTAGAATTTAAGTCTCCCTTTTCAATAGCTCATGGTACTCGTAATGGGACTGATTTGGTGATATTGGAAATAAATCAAGATGGAATTGTTGCCCATGGTGAGGCGAGTCTTCCGCCTTATCTTCCCGAGACTACGGAAACAGTTCAAGCTTTTATCAATTCATTTTTTAAAATATATAATGATGAAATTTTTGATTTGAGTGAATCGATTCATCAACTACATAATTTTGATGAGGATAATTTTGCTGCTAAAGCATGTGTTGATATTGCATTACACAATTGGTTTGCGAAAAAAAATGGGGTGGAGGTGTGGCAGCTTCTGGGATTAAAAAATCATCCATTGCCTCCATGTACTTTTACAATTGGAATGGGGGATAAAAATTCACTTCAGCAAAAGGTGGAAGAAGGGAAAGATTTTTCGATTCTCAAAGTAAAACTTGGTGGAGAAAATGATAAATTAATTATTTCATCAATAAGGGAAGTAACTAATAAACCACTTTGCGTGGATGTGAATCAGGGTTGGAAAGATAAAAGGTTTGCTTTGGATATGATACATTGGTTGAAAGAGCAAAATATTATTTTCGTAGAACAGCCGCTGCCGAAAAATAATTTTGATGATAGTTTATGGTTGCATCAACATAGTCCGTTACCATTAATTGCTGATGAGGCAGTGCAAGTTCCTTCGGATGTTGTGAAAATTAAAGATGCTTTTGATGGAGTGAATATGAAACTAATGAAATGTGGCGGAATTTCTGAAGGAATTAAACTAATTGCTGAAGCACGAAAATACCATCTCAAAGTATTAATCGGTAGCATGTCGGAATCGGGTTGCGCCATCTCCGCCGCCGCCCAACTCTCCTCCCTCGCCGACTTCACCGACCTCGACGGACCACTCCTAACAAAAAATAATCCGTTTGATGTAGTGAAGTATGCCGATGGAAAGGTTTTAGTTTTTTAAGTAAACAGTGACAAGCCTGCCCAAACCCTGATGGCTTGTGAGTTGATGGGCGGGTGACAAGTGACATGTTTACTGACCGGTGACCGGTGACCAGTAATTAGTGACCAGTAACCAGTTGATTTCGCCCATCGGAATTTGCAATTCCGATGTTAATAATACAGGGGATTTGTAATCCCCGAAAACATGATGAGGAAGAAAAACGCTTTTCGATGTTGTGATTTTCTATAGAAGTAAATCCCTCGGCGTTGGATTACAAATCCTCATATTAATTTCCTTGTGATTGCAAATCCCAAGGAGCCCGACCGCCCATCGGAATTTGCAATTCCGATGTTAATAATACAGGGGATTTGCAATCCCCGAAACACGCTGTGGAAGAAAAACGCTTTTCGAT
>Ga0105046_10000753_pt1 | contig 47044 bp, 37 predicted proteins | sample MAT03_FD_78385 | JGI IMG/M metagenome (GOLD analysis project Ga0105046, IMG submission 78385) | Freshwater microbial communities from Lake Fryxell liftoff mats and glacier meltwater in Antarctica - MAT-03 (megahit assembly) | ecosystem: Environmental > Aquatic > Freshwater > Ice > Liftoff... | reverse complement strand
CGAGAAGTCCACACCGTGCCGGGCGAGGATGGGACGTTGGCGATTGAGCGGCAGATGGTCGAAATATTTCGAGACGATGACGAACGCCAACAGCCCGGGACCGGGCAGGCCTTTGTCGATGGGCTGAGCCGGCTTCGGCGCCACGATCACAACCGTCGACCCGACCGCAGTCGCTGTTGGGACAGGTGTCTCGACCGCTGTTATTCACGACCGGCACCGAAATCCTGGATGCGATCCTCAAGCCGACCCACTTGAGTCCGAGTTTGCTCCAGGCCAGTGCGTGCCTGGGAGAGAGCATCGTTGAGCGAGGTCGTCGCACTTCACACGGCTTGATTGAGTTGCGTGAGTACGCCCGCAAGCAGTTGGGCAGCCTGGGCCCGCGTCGCGGCGAAGGACTGCTGGGCATCGGCGAGCGCAATCGCTTCATCCACCAGCGCCTTGGCGTGCTCGTCGGCCAACTCCGCCGCCAGAGAGGTCATCGCGGCGGTCACTGCGTCTCGGAGTTGGTCGAGTTCAGCGGACGCGTCCTGGAGGTCAGCAATTATGTCTTCGATGTCGCGATTCGCATCGCTCGCTTCGTGAGCAATCAACCGCTTCGCTCTGACGTATTGACGATCACCGCCTGCCAGAATCGTCACCTCCGATCCCAAGGCGGTTTTGAATCCACCTCTAGGCCACGCGATTGGTGAGCGTGCCGATGCCGTCGATCGTGATCGCGATTACATCACCGCTGGCCAGAGTGAAGTCGTCCGGCGGCACGACCCCTGTGCCCGTGAGAAGGATGACGCCATGGGGGAAGTCATTCTCCTTCCCCAGCCATTGCACCAGGCTCTCCAGGCTGCGAGCCAGGGCCGCGGCACTCGTGGCTCCTTCAAAGGCGACTTTTCCGCCTCGCTGGATCGACAGCCGGATGCCGATCTCTTCAAGCTTCGTCGGCATCCCCGCGGCGAGCGTGATCACCGGGCCAATGGCACACGCACCCGTGTAGATCTTCGCCTGGGGCAGGTACAGCGGGTTTTCGCCCTCGATATCCCGGCTGCTCATGTCGTTGCCGATGGTGTAACCCACGATGCGAAGGTCCGGCGACACCACCAGGGCCAGTTCCGGTTCCGGCACGTTCCACTGGCTGTCGGCACGAATGCGGACGGGCTGACCCGGCCCAACGACCTTCTCCGGTGTGGACTTCATGAACAGTTCCGGCCGCTCCGCCGTGTAGACCTTGTCATAGAACTGGGCCGCTCCCTTGCTCTCTTCTTCACGGGCCACCTTGCTGCGTTTGTACGTCACGCCGGCGGCCCAGACTTCCTGCCGATCGATCGGCGCGAGGAACTGGCACTGCTCCACAGGGATCGCCGGTGAGCCGGCGTCGACGAGCTTGCGTGCCAGGCCGAGCGGATCGGAGGAGGCGAGAATCTCCGCGACGGAAGTGACGTGTGATTGGGTCAGATTCAGAAGGCGTGCCTGGCGGCCTTCCACGAGCACGATGGCCGATTCGCCGGAGGAACGCTGGATCTTCGCGAGTTGCATGAAAGGCTCCATTTTGAGGTGCCGTTCGTTGTACCGAACGACTCGCCTAGAGCCAGTCAGTTATGGCGTCCCCATCGGTGCCGGGCTTGGCACGGTCGGCATGGCGGGCACCACCGATACACCGGCGGTGGGCAATGGCGGAGCATACGGGCCCACGTGCTTCATCAGGAAGGTTCCGATGCTTGGCAACAGGCGGATGCCCGTCTCGGTGTTGTGTTCCCCATCGGGAATGCACTTCGACGTGACTTCCAGCCCTCGCGAGGCCGCATAGTCCAGGAAGTGCAGGGCCTGTGCATTCAGATTGAACTCGTCCTTGCCCGCGTAGCCCACGAACATGTTGAACTCGCCCGGCTTGATCGCGAACGTGTCGAGCATCTCGATGGGGTTCTGCTTCGCGATCTCATCCATGGCCTGGTGCGTCCGATCCACCAGCGGCCGAGTCATCCGCTTTTCCCGGATGAGGATCACTTCATAGAAACGGCCGATGATCATGTGCGGCCGGCTCTTCTCACGGAACATCACGCAGTTGGGGTCGTAAGCCCCGAAGTAGTTGCCATGGCAGTCCGCATAGCGAAGGCTGAGGCCCGGCATAGCACCGACAATCGTGCCGAAGCGGTCGCGATACTTGAAGCCGAGGTTGTATGCTGCGAATCCGCCCATGGAGCCGCCGGCGATGACGTGAGCCCCGCGCGCGGGGTTGATCGCGAAATGGCGAGTGAGGAAGCACCAGACGTCCTGCATCACCCAGTCTTCAAACTGGCCGGACCTCGAATTGAGATAGAAGCTGCCCGCGTTGAAGAGCGAGGGCCGCCCGGTCACGCTGCCGTCCGGGCAGGCGATGATCATCCGGGGTATCTGCCCGCAGCGCATCAGCTTGTCCATGTGCGGGACGATGTCGAGGAAGTTCTTTTCGTCCTGTCCGAAGCCGTGGAGCCAGTACATGAGCGGGAATTGCGTTTGTCCGTCGTAGCCGCAGGGTAAATAAACGTACAGATCCCGCTTCGAGCCGAGTGCTTTGCTGTAGATGCGATGGTCTTCACGATGGTTCGCGGTGAAGTCCAGCACCTGGCCGCTGAGGGACTTGTTGAGATCCTTGACCTGATCGCGGCCGCAGATTTTGAAGACGTTGATGATCGCATGAGACGGCGAGGCCGAGGCCATCGAGATAACCAGCACAACCCACCATCGCGACTGTAGCACGGCAATCCTCGCTCTCGGTTCGCGAAGCCAGACCCACGATTTATCGGCCGCAACTGGGTGGGGATTGCGTATGAAGTGGCGAGAAAGCTGGGTGATTCCTTGGTCAAGCCCGCACGAGCGGCGTGGCCGAAGGTAGCGGGAATGTCGCGCGTAGCGGATGTAAGCCGGAGGGGACCCCCGTACGCACTCTCGCGGCCAATCGGGGGCGTTCACATTGCTCTTCCCATCGCGAGGCGCTCCGCATTACGATAGCGGCTTCCCGCGACTCGCCACGGATGGTGACGCCATGCACTGGCTGCTCATTGGCTACATGTTCCTGTTCATCGACCGGCCCTTCGAGGTCTGGCCGTGGCTGGGCGATCTGCACATCGAACGCGTCTACATGCTCTTCACCCTGGGCATCTGGGCCGTCTATCCCAACAAACGCTGGCTCTCCAACCCGCAGCACGCGGCCTACGCGGCGTTCGCCATGGCCGTCGGAACCTGCTGGATGATGAGTCCATTCGCGGACAAGGGCCAGCCGATCGTCGAGGACTGGTTCAAGATCGTTGTCTTCTACGTACTTCTCGTCACCACCGTTCACGATGAACGAGGCCTCAAGCGCGTCACGGTCGGCTTCCTCGCCGTGATGGGGCTTTACCTGCTGCACTCCTTCCGCGAATACCTCGGCGGCAGGCACACCTATCGCATGGGCATCGCCCGCATGGTCGGCGTCGATACCTCGCTGGGCGACCCGAATAGTTTCGGCGCCAGTATCGTCTTCGCCCTGCCGATGGTCGCGGCGTTCTGGCGGTCGAATGTCGGCGGCAGGCCCGGCCGCTTCGTGCTCTTCAGCTATGTCGGCCTGTCGAGCCTTTGCATCCTGCTCACCGGTTCGCGCTCGTCGCTGCTCGGGCTGCTCATGTGGTTCATGCTGATGATCCTGGCCCATCGCCGCCGGTGGACCTTCCTGACGGCCTTTGCTCTCGCGGCCCCGGTCGCGTTCCTGGCGCTGCCGGAGTCCTTGCAGAATCGCTTTGAGACGATCATCAACCCCGAGGTCGGCCCCGCGAACGCCCAGGAGTCTGGCGAAGGGCGAATCAAGGGCTTCTTCACCGGTCTCGAGCTTTGGGCCGCCAGCCCGCTCAACGGTGTCGGCCCGGGTGCCTGGCGGCCGGCGACCGGCAGCAAACTCGAATCCCACAACCTCTACGGCCAGATCGTCGGCGAACTTGGAACCCTCGGCCTGGTTGCGTTCCTGGCGATCGTCGCTTGTTTCTGGAGGAACCTGCGGAAGCTCAAACGCATCCGCAACGCCGTCCCCGAGTGGCGTAACGATCTGCCATTCCAGCTTTCGACCGCCATCGGCACGGCCGTCTTCCTGATGCTCTTCATGGGCAACTTCGGCCACAATCTCTTCCGCTTCACCTGGCTCTGGTACGGCGGATTCTTGATCATCGCCCAGCACTGCGTCGCACGACGTGTGGCGATGCTCGAGTACGAATCTGAAGCCGACGAGGAATGCGACGAGGAATGCGACGAAGATGGCGAGTGGGACGAAGAAGAGGTGGCAGGCTGGGTGCATCACCCGGCCCACTCCGCACCGGCGATGTAAGCCAATCTCAGTTCAGGCCGTGCCGTCGGGGGGATCGTCGATTACCGCCGGACTGACCTCTCGACAGCGATTCGTCAGCCGCCTGTGCTGCCGAGGATGTCCACCATTTTCTCGGTCGAGAGCGGTTTATCGCCGAGTGCGTCGGCACTGAGCTTCGCACGGAACCATGCCGCCGAGGAACGAGTCGCCTTGTAGGTGACGGTGAAGACAGCCTCACGTTGCCCTGCAATCGTCTCCGGGCCGAAGCTGAGTTTCCGGCCGACCGGGCGCACGTCGCGTGTCGCCTGCACCACGTCCACATCGGGCGGAACCTCGACTTCGAGCCTCACGTTCGCCGCGGGTTCACTGCCGGTGTTCTTGATCCGCACGGTGAAGGTACCCTGTCGGCCGACGTAAACGCTCGCCGGATCGGGCACGGTTTCCCACACCAGCGATGCGGTGCCCTGGAACACGGTCGCGGTTTCTTCCTGCGACTTCAGTCCTCGAGCATCGATCGCGTGGGCCCCAACGATTCGGCTGCCCGAGGTCGGCGCCTTGAGTCCGAAGCGGAACGAGCGTGCCTCACCGGCTTCGAGACGCGGGATCGTCCAGACGATCTGATCGCGGAAGAGCGAGCCGCCCGTGGTCATCGAGTTCGGTTTGCAGTCGGCCGGCAGCGACGCCGTCATGCGGATATTCGTGCCGGGCAGCGTCCCCGTGTTTCGCACCGTCACCTCGTATCGTGCGGACTCGCCCGGCCCGACAATGCCCTTGGGCCCGTCAAGCTTGAGCGTGAGCCCCGGCACCAGCACCGCCGTGCGAGCCTCGGCTGTCTCCAGCACGGACTTGTCCGCGTCCACGTGCGTCGTCGTCAGTGTTTCCGTTACCTGTCGCGGCGTCAGGCGGTACTCGATCAGCTTTCGCTGGCCGGGCATCATTGTGCCCAGCGTCCACTGCCACTGCCCGTTGGTGTTCTTCTTCGCGCCGCCGGTCAGGGCCTCGAATTCGGCCGCGGCGGGCACGTTCTCTGTCACGCGGACGTTTGCCGTCGCCACCCGGCTGGTGTTCTCGATGATGATGCTGACCTTGAAGGGCTCGTCGCGAACCGTCGACTTGGGAGCTTGCTTCGCGATCTTGAGCGCTGGCTTGCGGATCTTCGTCGTGACGGCCTCGCCATGCTCGAAGCGAACGTAAGCGATGTTCTTGACCTCCGTCGCATCGGTCCGAGGGCGTAGGACCAGCTCGATCGTTTTCGTCTCTCCAGGCTTCAGGGTGCCAAAGGACCAGACGAGTTCGCGACCGGTGAACTTCGTTCCCGGCGCCGCCGCGGTGAGGGCTCCCGCGGGCTTGGGCTCGCTCCAGATGGGGTCCGCCTTCACCACCTCGGCCACGCCTTCGGGCATGGGGTTGCGAACCATCACGCGGTGGGCCTCCGCGTTCGAGGTGTTCCGAATGATGATCTGGTATTTGATGTCATCCCCCGGCGGCGAGTCCGCGGGCACTCGAACATGCAGACTCACCATCGCAGGCGGCGGATCGACCACGGCGCGCGTGCCCACGTTCGAAGGCACCTGAAGGCTCGCAGGCGTGGTGAACTGCACCGGTTGCACGTCGGGATCGCCCCCGGGCGCAAGTGGTTCGGACGACACCGCCGGGAACAGCGGCGGCGCATCCTGGGCGGAGGCCGGCACAATGCCGCAGAGTGGGAGAACGAGGGAAACCAGCACAAACCAGGAGAACTTTCGCATAGCATCTGCCCGCCGGGACCTTCCGGTACAAACCTACGCCGCGGGGAGATAGCGTCTCAGGCGAAACAGGGCAAGAGGAGTGTGATAGGGGCGGTTTCGCCTCTTGCGGCAAAGCGGATCGCTCACATCGTCAGGCGTTCCAATTCGTCGACGAGTTCGCCGAAGCGGTGCAGGGCCGCGTCGACAGGCTCGGGCGTTTCCATATCCACACCCGCCCCGCGGAGCAGATCGAGTGGATCCTTCGACGAACCGTCACGCAGGAAGCCCAGGTACGCCTCGAGTTCGGCCTTGCCGCCCTTCGTCACGCGGTCCGCGAGGGCGATCGCGGCCGAGAGGCCCGTGGCGTACTTGTAGACATAGAACGCACGGTAGAAGTGCGGAATCCGTAACCCTTCCAGGCTCAACTCGGGATCGAGCACAAAATCCGGGCCGAAGTACGACTCCAGCAGCTTCTGATACTCGCTGCGGAAACGGTCAAGCGTCAACGGCTCGTTCTTCTCCGCCAGATCGTGCGTGAGCTTCTCGAACTCCGCGAACATCGTCTGCCGGATGATCGTTCGGCGAATGTCGTCGATCTCCTTGTTCACGAAGTACGCCTTCTCGCGGTTGTCCTTGGCGCGGGTTCGCATCGTCTTGCCGAGAAGCTGCTCGTTGAACGTGCTCGCCACCTCGGCGACGAAGATCGTGTAGTTCGCGTACTGGTACGGCTGGGCCTTCGAGAGTTGCGAGTGCATGCTGTGCCCGGCCTCGTGGGCCAGCGTGAAGACGTGGTCGAGCACGTCCGGCTGATAGTTCATCAGGATGTACGGATCGCTGTCGTAGCAGCCGCTGCTGAAGGCGCCACTGTGCTTTCCTTTGTTTTCGTAGCGATCGCACCATCGGCCGCGAAGGCCCTTCGCCACGGCGTCCACATACTCGGAACCCAGCGGCGAAAGCGATTCGATCACCACTTCCACGCCCTGGTCCCAGTCGTGACGCATCCGCATCTCGCTGAAGATCGGAGTGTAGATGTCGTAGAAGTGAATCGCGTCGAGCTTCATCAGCTTCTTGCGAAGTGCATAGTAGCGGTGCACCGTCGGCAGGTTCTTGTGGACGGCCAAGAGCAGGTTGTCGTACACGCTCACGGGCACGTTATCCGGGAACAGCGACGCCTCGCGAGCGGAAGGATAGTTCCGCACGCGCGAATGGTACACATCCTGCTTGATCGAGCCCGCCAGCGTCGCCGCCAGAGTGTTCGCGTGCTCGGAGAACTCGAGGTAGTACTGATGGAACGCCGTCTTGCGAACGTCGCGAACCGGGTTCTCCAGGCACAGGCCGAACGTCGCATGGCTCAGTTCGATCGTCTCGCCAGGGCGAATCTCGATGCTGCCGAACTTCATATCCGCGTCGGTGAGTTGGTCGAAGACGTTCCGCGGCGTTTGGCTCGATTCCGCCTGAAGGGCGAGCAGTTTCTCCTCGTTCTCCGAGAGCGTGTGCGGCTTGTAGCGGAGCAAGCGATCAAGGGCGAGGCGATAGTCCGCCAGGGCAGGGGAGGCGAGGAACTGCTTCATGCGATCGTCGGGAATCGCCAGGATTTCCGGGCGGATGTACGACGCCATCGCGCCGGCACGCGAGGCCACGCCGATGTACCGCGACTTCATCCCCTGATAGCTGCTGTTGGAGACATCCTCGGTTTCCTTGAGGAAGGCGTAAGTGCCGACGCGATCTCCAAGCCGGTCGCAGGTGGTGTCGAAACGAAGCATCTCCGCGAGGCTCTCCGCACTGCTGCCGAGCGTTCCGCGGAAGCCTGTATAGCCCTCGATGAGCTTCTCGTACTCGGCGAAGGTCGATTCCCAGGCCGCATCCGAAGTGAAGAGTGCGAAGAGATCCCAGGTATCCTCGATCGCGACTTCAGATCGCAACGGCTGACGCTTCATGGTCGATGCGGACATGCGGAACCTCGTGTCTTGCCGCTTGCGGCGGAGCGTTGCGGCGGACGGTGACGTCGAAAAGAAGACCAAAAACTCTGCGTTTCCTTGGAGAATCTTACGTGCAGATCAGGTGCAACGCTAACCAGCCAAGGCGAGCGGAAGAAAGAAACTTACCACACAGAGTTATAGAGGACACAGAGTTCAAAGTGAGAGAATGAAGGGATTCCGAGAAGAGATCTGTCAGCGTTCTGGCGTCATTCGATAACGTTATCCTTCTCGAACGCACCACCCGTTTTTTGTCTTCCTCCCTCCGATCTCTGTGATCTCTGTGACTCTGTGACTCTGTGGTAAATCTCTTCCTGCTTATCGCCTAACGGGTTAGCGGACACGTTCGAACACCACGGCGCTCTTACCGCGAGCGACTTCGCGCCAGCGGTCCCTGGCACCTAGCAGGTACTTTTCGATCGAGGGCGTTTCCTCGTCCTTGCGGGCCGTCATCACGATGGCTCGGTCGAACTTGTAGTCTCGCTGCCAGCCCTCGAAAATGGGGCCGAGTTTCTCGGGGGTAAGGGCCATCGTATTCGCGTAGTCGCTGATCCACTGCTCGCCGAAGAGTTCGCAACGGTCGTCCATGAAGATCTTCAAGGTCGGCGTGAAGTAGATGAGGTACCCGCCAAGATTCGCATCATTGAAGATCGGCGTGCCCGGCGGCATCGAGGTCGCGTACGCTTGCATCACCTCGTTGAGGTCGATTGGCGTCATCTCCGGATTGAGCCGAGCCCAGCCACGGCCGACGAGGGGCGCTTCCACCTTCGCTGCCTGGAGACTGAGGGCAAGCATCACGGCGAGGACCGGCACGACCAACCCTCGCGGATCAACTCGTGGCCAGGGATTTTCAGGCGCGGGCTCGACCGCGAGGGTGTCGCCGTTCTTCCGCAGGAAACGATACCAGAATGTGTGAGGGAAGAAGTCCGCCACAGCGATGACAGCGGTGATCGCGAACAGCGGCCCCTGGCGAATGCTCTGGAACGTGAGCGCGAACCAGACCAGCGGCAGCAGCCAACTCACCCGTGGAAATCGGGGCAACGTCCCCGCGAGCAACAGGACGTACACGATGGCCGTTGCCACCATCACCTGGTCCGGTGCGTTCTGAAGCGAGAGTGGCTTGTGTTCGCTCACGACTTCCGCGAGCACCGGCGAGCCGATCAGCTTTTGCCAGGTGCGGATCATTTCCATTCCGAACGGATTCACGAACGGCGTCAGCCCACAGGCGACGACGATCGCAATGAGCAGGATCGCCGTGCGCCAGGAGCGGATGGGCGATTCGCGTTTCAGCAGGAACGCCAGGCCCCAACCGCCGACCGCGAGCCCCAGCGTCATCGTGCCGCCGAGGACACCGCCGTGCAGGTTCGTCCAGACGGCGTCAATCGGGATGAGCCACGCGAGTCGGCCCAGGCCCACGCGGCCACGTTCGAAGTCGACGATGCACGCCATCGTCCACGCCATCAGGGCGATCGTCGTCATGTGCGGGCGAACGAAGTAGTGGAATGCACCCGCCGCGAGGAAGCCCGCCACGATCATTCCCGCGAGGATCGGGCTCATTCCGGAACGGCCCGCCCGAACGAAGATCCAGGAATAGAGCCCGGCGATGCCGGTCGCGAAGGCGAGCAGAAGCGTATCGAAGCCGCCGATCCGATGGGCGATCGCCATCAGCACTTCGGCCCCCCACTGTTGCGGGATCCACGTCTGAGTTGCGAAGGTGTAAGTGAACGGATCGGTCCACGGGAAGCCGCGGGTGAGGATGATCTCGCCGACCTGCACGTGCCAGAGGGAGCCGGGATCGAAGAAGGCTCGTTCCCGGAACAGCAGCAAGAGCAGGCTCCAGACGGCGAGGAAGAACAGCACCGCCGGGGGAAACAGACGGTTCAAATCGATCTCCGGTTCATCGCCGCGAACGGCGGGATGTTAGTCACGTCCCCTCCCATGATACAACGGATTGCGTTCCAGCAGTTCGGCATACAACGGCTTCCCGCCGAGTTCTCCCGCGACGAACTCCGCCGCGAGCACGGCCACCAGCAGCGGCAGGATGATCGCGTAGCTGCCCGTCATTTCCACCATGAGCAGGATGCCGGTGACTGGTGCGCGAATGCTCCCTGTGAAGAGCGACGCCATGCCAAGGATGACGGCAAGGATGGTGTGGGAATCGTCGCGCGCGAAGCCGCCCGCCGCGGCGCCGAGGTAAGCCCCGATGACAAGGATAGGCGTGAACAGCCCGCCCGCGGCCCCGCACGCATAGCTTCCCAGCGTGAGCAGGAACCGGAGCATCACAAGCCCCATCGCGATGCGAGGCAGCGGCGCTTCGCGAAGCACCTTCCCCAGTAGATGGTGCCCGTCGCCCACGAGATCTGGCTGAATCCAGCCGCAGAGCCCGATGAGGATCGCGAAGCCCAGAACGAACAGGCCGCGTCGTTGAAGTCGGCCGATGCCGAGCACGCTACGAAGGACGCAGGAGTTGAAGAACACGCCGAGGACGCCGCCGAGCACGCCGATGATCAGCGCGAGCGGGAGATAGGTGAGCGCAGGTTCGAGAACGCGAAGGGCACCGAAGATGGGCCCCTGGCCGAAGGCGGCACGTGCGAGGGAATCCGAAACCGAGCAGGCGAGCAGGGCCGCGAGGTAATCGCCGGGGCGGTAGCCGCCACGGAGTTCCTCGAAGACGAACGCCATGCCGGCGAGAGGTGCGTTGAAGGTGGCGCTCAATCCCGCCCCGGCACCAATCGCAATCAGGCTGCGGCGTTCCTCGCCAGAGGCGCGGCCGAACCATCCGATCCCGGCCCCGGTCGCGGCGCCGAGTTGCACGGTCGGCCCTTCACGGCCAAGCGTCAGCCCGCCGCCGATGGCAAGGACTCCGCCGGCCGCTTTCACCACGATCACGCGGATCCAGCGGAACGGCAGGCCCAGGTGGAGCACGCCCTCCACATGCGGAATGCCGCTGCCCGCCGCCTCCGGGGCGAATCGATGCACGAGGAAAACGCCAAGCGAGATGCTCAGGATGGCGAAGCTGATGGCGACGAGAGGGCCCTGCTCCAAGAGAGCCTTTCGCAAATCGTCCGCGGCTTGAAGCGAGTAACGAAACGCAATCGAAAGCAGCCCGGCGGCGAAGCCAACCGCGATCGCCCGAATGAAGAGGCGACGCCGATCCCTTGCGGGAAGCGGCGTCGAGTCGAGGGGCTGCGGGGTGGCGTGCATGCGGGATTTGTAGAGGAATCCGCAAGAATTCCGAGTCTCGGTTACGGGCCTTTTGGTGTCATGCCGTCGAGGTAACGCCAGTCCTTGAGGAAGTGAATCAGGTCCGCCACTTCCTGGACGCTCAGATTCTTCTCGACTCCGTCCGGCATCAGCGATAACCCCGAGGAGCGAATTTCTTCCACATCCGCACGGAGAACTGTTTCGCCCTGATTATTCTCACGCTTCAAGGTGATCGACGCCGTGGACTCCGCGGCGATCACACCGGTGAGTTGCTTGCCGTCCTTGGTCATGATGGTGTACGAGATGAAGTTTCCGTCGATGGCGGCGTTCGGATTGAGGATGTCCGTGAGCAACATCTCGGGCGTCTTCGTTCGCGTATCGCTGATGTCCGGCCCGACCTGTGTGCCAATGCCGCCGATGACATGACAGGCGGCGCAGATCTTCTTGAACGCCTCGCGGCCGCGGTGTGCATCGGCTGCGAGTTCCAGGGCCGGGCGGTACTTCGCGAGCACTTCCTTGCGATCCGCGGGCAGGCTGGCCCTGAGCAGCTTCAGAGCCTTCGCCGCCACGGAAGGATCTTTCGTGGCCATCAGCCGCTTTGCGCGTGGGGTGTCGATGTCGCCGGGCTTCACGCGGCCCGCTTCCACTTCATCCAGGAGAGCCTTGACGCGATCGGGGCGGCGTAGCATGCCGTCAAGCACGTCGGTGCGAATCGAGGGCGTGTAACCCCGCCAGCCCTTGAGGAGCGTGGCCGCAATGGAGGGATCGCTGTGAGCACTCATGGCGCGAATCGCCGCCACTCGAACCGGCGTGGCCGCTGCCGCGTCGAGTACGATCCCTGACAGGATCGGCCCGGAGGTGGACCAGGGCGTGTGGGCTAACAGCCTCAGCGCTGCAACTCGGGCCTCTTCCGTCGTCTTGGGATCCAGGACGGCTTCGGACTTCTTCACAAGCATCGCGCCGGCGAGCTTTACGATGGCCGGATCGGGCAAGGATGCGAGGAAAACCGGGAACGACGTGCCCCGTCTCGAAACACCCTCGGCGAGACCGACGAGAACAGCGGTCTGAAGATCCGCACTTTCCAACTTGCTCGCGGCTGTCAGCACCGCACCCACCTGGCCCGCATCCCTGCCGGAGCCGAGCAATTCACAAAGATCCTTCACAATCGGAGTACGGCTCAGATCACCTTTGAAAAAGCGAGGGTCTTCGAACATCTTCGTCAACAGCGTCGCCGTCCGCTTTCCTGCCGAGGCGGCGATGGCCAGTCGAGTCCACGAGTCCGAGGACGGTTGCCGGGCAATCGCGAGCAGCGGTTCCACGATCGCATCGTCATCCCAGGCGCCGAGGGCCACGGCCACCTCGAAGCGCACGCGAGGCTGATCGCTTTCGGCCAGCCTCAGAAGATCGGGCGGCACCGGCGAGCCAGGTTTGCGAGTCGCTTCCATCAGGCGAATGGCTTGCTCCGCAGACCCGGAGGCCGTGCTCGCCGCCAGTCGATGCAGCAACTCGTCCGGGAGTTCGCCACGGCCCGCAAGAAGCCAGGCCGCGAAGATCGATGCGGCTGGCGAGGATTCGCTCGCCGCCACGGCCTTCAAAGCGGGAGCCACACTCATGTCTTCCGACGTCAGCAGTAACCGTTGGGCAGTGGTGCGAGCCCAGCCGTTCGGATCACCCAGCGTCTTCACCAGCGTCGCAGGGTTGCTTGCGATGGGCGAATACTTCTTCGGAGCGTTCCCCTCCGGGGCGATGCGCCAGATGCGGCCGCGATCCTTGCCGAGGATCAGGTCCGGGCGATTCTTCAGTTCCGTCGGCATGAAGTCCGGATGCTCGATCACCGCACGATACATGTCCACGACAAAGAGCGAGCCATCGGGCGCGTTCGTCAGCGAGACGGGGCGAAACCACTCGTCCGGCGATGCGAGAAACTCGACGCCATCCTTCCAGGGCTTCGAGGTGAAGGTGGCTCCGCTGGGCGTCAAAACCTCGCAGTGCACAAGGTTGCCCGTGGGGTCACAGGTGTACGCGGCACCGGCGTACGGTGCGGGAAGGAGCCCGCCCTTGTCGACGTACACTCCGCAAGCCGCGGTGAACTGGCCGGCATGCAGGTTGGACGTCGTCCAGTTTCGGCTCAGGGGAAACACACGGCTGCCGCCCTTTGCATCCGAATCCGTGTCCTGCAACAGCGACGGCACCGCCAGCAGCGGATTGCCCAGGCTGGGGTCTGTCGGGAACACGACGTGCCGAATGTGGTGGCGATTGTCGCAAACGAAGCGGTTTCCCAGGTGATCGAAGGTGTTGCCGAACTGACCCATGCCGGGGATCGCCTCGGCTCGGTCATGGACCATGTCGAAGCGGAAGTCTTTCCCCGAGAGCGGAATCGCGGGGCGATCCGGCTTGCCTGCACGGCGGATCTCGCCATTACTACGGAGGCCGTTGGCCACAGAGATCCAGCCGTCCGGCCCCAACATCGGATGGCTCACGCGAAGCTGGGGGTTACCAGCCACGAAGCCCTCGTAGAGCACCTCCGTCTCGTCGGCCTTGCCGTCCCCATTGGTGTCCTTCAGGTAGACGATGTTCGGCGCCATGGTGACGATCGCCCCATTCTTCCAGGGGAGCACGCCATTGGCGAAGAGCAAGTTCTCCGCGAAGATCGTGGCCGAGTCGAAGACGCCGTCGCCGTCCTTGTCCTCAAGGATTTTGATGCGGCCCTCGCCCGGCTTGCCAGGGCCAGGCCCGTTGGGATAATCTCGCATCTCGACCACCCAGAGGCGGGCCTTCTCGTCGAACACGCAGAACACTGGGCTCTCGACGAGCGGTTCCGCCGCGACAAGGTCGATGCGGAGACCCGGGGCAAGCTTGAGGATCGCCTTCTCGTCCTCCGGCGAGAGCGGCGACTTTGGCACGACCAGGGCAGGCCTGGTTTCCTGGGCCGTGCTGAAGAGTTGAACGGCGAATGCCACGACGAAAGCGAATCCCACCAAGCGCATAACGTACGGCATGAGGCCTCCAGGTCCTTGCATTCGCTATTCGACCGAGGGACGCGATCCCGCGGGCTTACCGGTCAATCTCGCCCATCACGATATCCAGGCTGCCCACGATCGACGGCACGTCCGCGAGTAAGCAGTTACGACACAGGTCAGACGTAATACTCAGATTGCAGAAGCACGACGACCTTGCTCGCACGCGCAAGGGCACGGCTTCCTTTCCCGGACGGCCGACCACATGGAACCCCATCTGGCCCCGGGGGCACTCGGTTTCCACATAGACCTCGCCCGGCGTCAAGGCTCTCGGCGGCTCGATCCGGTGCGAACCCGCCGCGGTCGGATACTTCACCATCGCCTGTTCCACGATCTTGATACTCTCCACCACCTCGCGCATGCGCACGTAGAAGCGGTGCCAGCAGTCGCCAATGACCGCTTCCGGTGGAGCGGCATCGAACGGAGGTAGCGGCACATCGAAGGCGTACTGCTCGTAACCCGAGTACGGTTCCGTACGGCGAAGATCCCACGCGGGGTCGCCCTTCGTGCGGTCAAGGCTCGCACGCAGCACTGGCCCGGTGCAACCGTAGGTCAGGGCCATTTCCTTGCTCAGGACTCCGATGCCTGCGGTACGCTTCACGAAGATGTGATTCTCCGTGAGCAAGGTGTGATACTCGGGAATCCGTGGCACGAAGTAGTCGAGGAAGTTTCGGCACTTTTCCAGGAACCCCGGCGGCAGGTCGTCGTGGACACCGCCAATGGTGATGTAACTATAGGTGAGGCGTGCACCGCAGACATCCTCGAACAGATCCAGGATGTGCTCACGCTCGCGGAAGGCGTAAAGGAAGGGGCTGATGCTGCCAAGGTCGAGGCCATACGCACCCATGCCCACAAGATGGGAGGCGATGCGGTTGAGCTCGCAGATGAGGACGCGAATGACCTGGGCCTTCTCGGGGATCTTCATGCCGCAGAGCTTCTCGATGGCAAGCGAGTAGCCCAGGTTCATGTTCATCGCGGCGAGGTAGTCCATCCGATCGGTGTAAGGGATGAACTGAATCGGAGTGACGTTCTCGCCGACCTTCTCCGCACAGCGATGCAGGTACCCAAGATGCGGCGTGACCTCGCGAACGACTTCGCCATCGGTGCGGAGCACGAGCCGAAGCACGCCATGGGTGCTCGGATGCTGCGGCCCCATGTTGACGAGCATCTCGTCCGTGCGAACGTCGAACTCGATCACGGTGGGATCAGCGATTTCGGGAGGCATCACACTCTCTCAGATCAAGCAAGTCACACGCGGATAGCTCAAGAATTTGGCATCGGCCGGCAAGATTGGGATATTCATCCCTCGGGATGTTGCAACAAGGATTCGATGAGCAGGGTCTTTATGAAACGATCCCGGTCATCGAGTCGAAGCCACAGAGATCGCAGGTGTCAGCTCGATCAATTTTTCGTCTCCCACTCTTCCGAATTGCAGGTGGGTTCAAAAGGGAATCCATCGCGATAGCTTTTGGATTCCCCCATCGGTGGAGGAACCTTTTCGTCGCGGGATGATACCCCAGGAATGACGGCCTCGACTGTGACTTGCACGGGTGATCCGGCGGTGAAGGGCAAGCCGCGCAAGGAAAGGGTACCGTCAGCTTCCACGACTGTGACCAGTTTGTAAGGTTTCATCTTTCGCCCTCGTGAGTATTCGTGTCTATTGTACCAGCCGGTCTGGCCGATGGACGATCCCACTTTTCGAACCTCTCCGCGGAGTCTCGCATGTTCACGTTGCTGCTGCCGATGCTGCTCGCTCAGGCCCCGCCTGCGAAACCTGTCGATCTCGAAGCCAAGTGGGGCAAGAGCATTGCCACGATCGAGCAGAAGCTAAAGGCGAATCCGCCGAAGGAAGGATCGACGATGTTCGCGGGGAGTTCCACTGTCGTGCGGTGGAAGCTCGACGACTACTTCCCACATAAGGACTACACCAACGTCAGCTTCGGCGGCTCCAAGATCGCGGAGTGCGTCCACTTCGCACCGCGAATCGTGCAACCGTACAAGCCGGGAACCGTGGTGCTGGCCTGTGGCGGCAATGACCTCGCCAGCGGCATCTCGCCCGAGCAGGTGGCGGAAGACTTCAAGGACTTCGTCGCCGCCGTACGCAAAACGTCACCCAGTTGCAGGGTGGTCTTCCTCTCGATCAAGCCCACCCCCAAACGGCTCACCCTTCGCGAGAAGGAAGACAGGGCCAACGCCCTGATCCAGGAGATTTGCAAAAAGGGCGAACGGCTCACGTTCCTCGACTTGACCGCGGACCTCGTGGACAAGGACGGCAAGCCGAAGCGAGAGATGCTCGTCGACGATCTTCTCCACCCCAGCCACGAAGCGTACGTCGTGATCGCCGCCAGGCTGAAGCCCATCCTGGAAGGAAAGTGATCATCGGCAGCGAATGCCCTGGTATTCCAGGGGAAATTCATAGTCCTTCCGCAGCGGATATCCGACCCAGTCGTCGTTAAGAAGGATTCGTCGGAGGTCGGGGTGGTCCAGGAAACGCACCCCGAGGAGGTCGAACACTTCGCGCTCCTGCCAGTCCGCCGTCTTCCACACGCCGCACAGCGTTGGCACCTCGGGCAACGCGCCGGGCGAGTCGTCCTTCCAGCGAGGCAGTATCACCTTCAGCGTGAAGCGACGGCCCGGATACGTGAAGCTCGACAGATGATAGACCACTTCCACATGCGGCTCAAAGCCAGCCTTCGCGGCCTTCTTGGCGTCCGGTTCCAGGTAATCAACACCGCTGATATCATTGAGGATCTCGAATCGCAGACGGGGATCATCTCGCAGGAAGCGGCACACCTCCACAAGCCGCGGCGCCTCCACCATGACGTACGGCTCCGGCCCATCCGACCAGACCTGCGTCACGGGCGAACCGTACGTCTCGTGAAGCAGCGTGGCGATTTCCGATGCGGTCATGACAGATCCTCCGAATACATCTTCGGCGGCGGCTCGAGCCCCGTAACGTCGCGATAGAGATCCACGATCGGCACCCGCACGGGAATCGATGTCAACACCAGCTCGGCGTTGATATCGAAAGTGGCATCGTGCCTCTTGAGCAACTCACCCTCGCGGACGTACTGCTCCACGTGAACCATGTCTTGATCGATGAGGATGTACTCCTGCACCGACGGAAGCATCTCGTACTGCTGATGCTTGAGATTGCGGTCCCACATTTCAGTGGATTTCGAGAGCACCTCAAAGACAACCTTCGGATTCAGCAGCGTCTGAATTCCTTGGATCACCTCAAACTCGGCCTGACCACAGACGATCAAATAGTCGGGATAGGTATACAGCCCTGTCGCATTCACCTTGAGCCGAGTGTCACTTGGCCGCCCCCGGCATGATGTTCCCTTGAGTCGGTTCCCGAATTCGACGGCAAGATTGTCCACGATGAGATAATGAGGGTCGCTTGCTCTCGTTCCATCGGAGAACTCGGACTTGGAGGTGGCCTTGTCTTCGGAGAGGAGATATTCCTCTTCGCTCAGCTTTCGCTTCGGTGATGGCATCGCGGACTTGATGGGAGCCCTCATGCTTTCGCGGGCTTGGCCCGTTCCTTGGTATCCTTGAGGAACTCCACGGCTTTCGCGGGGTCGGCAAGTTCCTCGGGCAGCATCACGGAGCCGGATCGCGTGGGCACAAGTTCGCTTTCCGGGCGGATCTTCGTGAAACCCTTCATCCTGCGCACCTTGTCCTGCACGCGCATCAGGCCTTCGAGCAGGGCCTCCGGCCGTGGCGGGCAACCCGGCACGTAGACGTCGACGGGGACGATGAGATCGACGCCCTTCGCGACGTTGTAGCCGTACTTGTAATATGGCCCGCCGCCACAGGTGCAGGCCCCCATCGCGATAACGAACTTCGGGTCCGGCATCTGGTTGTAAAGCCGACGCACCCGCTCCGCCATCTTCAGGTTCACGGTGCCGGCCACGATCATCAAGTCCGCCTGGCGAGGCGACGCGCGAAACGCCCCGGCCCCGAAACGGTCGATGTCGTAACGGCTCGCACCGGTCGCCATCATCTCGATGGCGCAGCACGCGAGGCCGAACGTCATCGGCCACAGGCTCGACTCGCGAGCCCAGTTCACTGCGGCCTCGAGCGAGGTCACCATGAATCCGTCTTCAAAACGATTCTCAAGCAGGCCCATTCGTCGCCTCCATATGCCCGGGGGAAGCAGGCCCCGCGTTTTCCGATTGCCCTGCAATGCTACGCACCCAGTCAAGGTCACCGCGACGCCAGAGGTAGGCGAAGCCGACGAGCAGCACGCCGAAGAAGATCAGGATGTCCGCGAAGGCGAGCCAGGCGAGGCGATTCATGGCGTCCGCATCCGGGGGCGTGGTGATCGAAGCCGAGGGGTCCAACCGGTGGGCGGCCTCGATTCGCTGCTCCACGGGGAGTGTCACATCCGCGGCACGATTGGCACTGCCGAAAACGACAGCCCAGGGGAAGAAGAAGGCCAGTTCCACATCGAAGATCACGAAGAGCAGCGCCACGACATAGAACCGCAGGTCGAACTGCACCCAGGAGGAACCTACGGGCGATTCGCCGCACTCGTAGGTCTCGCCTTTCTCGGCGCTCGGCTTGTTCGGTCGAACGAGCCAACCCAGCACGAGATTGGCCGCGAGGGCCGTGCCGCCGACCGCGAGGAAGATCAGGATAAAGAGAACGAATCCGGGCATGGTGATCTTCAGTCCTCGGGTATCGCTGCGTGCGTCGGAGCGCTGGACCTGTGTCGGGCGTCGAGTATCAGGTGTGGCACGACGGGTCTGCAACGCTCCGCCCCAAGCGACAAAACCCGATCCCCGAAAACCCGACCTCCCGAGTTTCTAGGCCGTCTTGGTCCACACGGGCAGGCTCACACGCTTCGATTCCTGCACCGCGGTGGGGTTCAGTGTGTCCTGGCCCCATGCCACTTCCAGGGGCAGCTTCGCGTAGTCCACGATGCAGCCGTCCCGTGTGTACGTGCTGATATCGTAGTTCGAGCCCATGAAGATGCAGTCCACCGGGCAAGGGTCCACGCAGAGGGCACAGAACATGCACTTCGTGTAATCGATCTTGAAACCGGTGACGACGAAGCCCTTCAGCGGCGGGGTCGCTTTTTGCTTGTCGATGTAGATGCAGTCCACGGGGCAGGCCCGGGCACACTTGTCGCAACCGATGCAGGTGGTGAGATCGAAGCGATGGAAGCCGCGGTATCGTGGGCGCACCGGCACCGGCCGCTCCGGGTACTCGAAGTGCGAGGCGAACGGCTTCCGCCGATACGTCTGCACGAAGTACGACAGCGTGATGTACATCCCGGCCGCGATGGTCGACACCGCTTGGGTGACATTCCGAAACCAGATTCGCATAACCAATCTCGGGTGAGGCGAGGTTCGTAAGAGATTGTACCAAAGCCAGGCGACCTGGTCATGGGCGGCTAGCGTTCTTCGGGTTGAACCGGCCGGGCGTTTACCCGATGATGACACCAAGGCCGATAACGCCTGTCCGCCAGTGGAGTCTCGTAATGAGAACGATCCCATCCCTGTTCTTGCTCTCTTTCCTTGCCTTGGCGGCCCCCGCGGCCGACGAAGCTTATGACCTTCGCGGCCCCGCACCTATCAAGGGCCAAACCATCGATACCAGGTCCACGCTTCTCCTCAAGGACTCCACCGTCCGCCTGACCATCGCCGGACAGACACTCAAAATCAAGCAGACCATGACCATCACCAGCCACGAGGAAGAAAAGTTCCTCGCGATCGACGGCCGACAAGTGACCAAGACGCAAGCCAAGATCCTCAAGGATCACACCAAGACGATCGCCAACTTCATGGGCGAAGACACCACCGAGGAACAGGATGGCGACCTGGCCGGCGAAGTGATCGTCAGCGAACGACTCGCCGACGGAAAGTGGAAGCATACTCTCGTCGACAACAGCCCCAGCGACAAGCAGAAGAAGGAACTCGACAAGCGAGTCGGCCCTGAATGCGACGACGATCTCTTCCCCGCGAGGACTGTCCCCGTCGGCCATGCCTGGAATGTGGACGCCTCCAAGCTCAAGAAGTTCTTCGGTGGCTCCTTCTCCGATCTCACCGGCACCGTCAAGCAGAAGTTCCTCCGCATCGAGGAGGTCAAGGGCGAGAAGTGTGCCGTCATCGAAGTGACCGGGCCGATCAAGGGCAGGATGAAGGACGACGATGGCGATCTCGATTTCGAGATGGACCTGAAGGCCACCTCCTGGCGATCCCTGAAGACCGGCATCGACGTGAAGGACGAGATCGGCGGGAAGATGAAGATGTCCGGCAAGCAGACCACGGAGGACGGCGCCAAGGCCGACATCGTGCTGGATGGAACCCTGAGCGGCAAGGGAACCAGCGCCCTGAAGTGATGGGAACCGTTCGGCCAAGCAGCGAGCCCACGCATAGCAGCTCCAGGCGTCAACGAGGGCCAACGTCGGCGTTCTCTGACTGGCTGGCTGGCCGGCGCTTTGGGCTTTGGGCTGGTAAGATTTCCCTCACCATAAGCCACCACTCGCGGCACGAATCGACGATCTTGAAGGCCCCGGAGATTCTGCTTACGAACTCGACTCAAAGCCACTCTAAGAGGAATCCCGAACGCTTCACTTGCCCCGGAACCGAATGGAGGATATTATTCAGTGACCTCTGCGGTGTTCGTGACGAATCGTGACTTTTGGCGGACCTACAAACACCTGCATTGGGGGCCTTTAATGAAATACTCGCGCGGCTTGCAAGCCCGTCCTCGTTTCGGCGAGACTGTAGCGGGATCCAAAAGGCGCGGGTGAGGCACCCCTCTCATCATGCGGGTTCCTAAAAGAGATTTGCACGGCACAGGTGGAGGTTTTTTCGTTTCTTCAGATTCACTCTTTTTCTCGCGACAGTCTCTCCACGGGACAGTCTGAGAAGAGGTAACTTCACGCCCTCGCCTGCCGACGCTGGGTGTCGTAACGTACGTACGTCACACCAGCAAATGAGGGAAGCGCATCAGCCTCCGAGTTCGAGAACGCGCCCACCACGACACTGACCGCCATCGGGTAGCCATGCTCGCGCTGAAAGCGTGAGAGCAACTCGCCATTGTCCGCGATCGTCTCCGGATTTGTCAGGAAACTCATCGAAACGGCACCGGTCCGTTGATCGGGCTGACCCGCTTCGCCCAGCCGCCAAAAAAGCAGGTCCGGCAGGGGGCCCAAATCCTTGGGCTCGCCCTGGACCACAAGATGACCCAGGCCAAGCCGGCCGGGCAGGCCACGTTCCCAGAGATGGCGAAATTGGTGATAGAACTCGCAGAGAAAGGGCCGCTCACGCTCGCGACGCTTCGCAAGAGCGTCGCCTGGCGAGTACTCGCTACCGAAGGCCAGGGCGAAACGTGGATGGCAAAGATTCAACGCTTCGAGAATGAGATCGAGAAAAGGATCGTCGTTCACGCCAGGGCGTCCTTCCACTTCTTCACGCGACCGGCATCAATGGTGCCGTCACGCTTGCCGCCAGCACACGCGGAACCTCGCACGGCGTACCAGTCCGGTTTCACGTCCTTGAGGGCCTTGAGATTCTCCGGCTTCAGACTGCCGCCGACCGCCACCTTCACGCCGCCCCGGCGGAGGCTTTCCACCAGGTCGCCGATCTCGGACGGTTTCATGAAGTCCAGGAGCGTCTTGTTGTCCTTCACGCCTGTATCCAGCAGGAAGGCCCGCCAGCGGAAACGCTTGGCGAACTTCACCAGTTCCGCCGGAGCAATCGAGTGGGTGCGTTCATGGTCCGCGTACGCCACGCAGACTGCTTCCATGCCCGTGGGAAGCTGACGGCGCGTTTCGAGAAGATCTTCGCCCCAGCCCACAGCATCGGTGTAGTTTGCGAGCCCCCACTTCACGAAATCGAGTTTGAGTTCGAGATGCCAGTGGGCTTCGGTGAGGAGATTGTCAGAGAATTCGCCCAGGGCCGCACTGACGGGAACCTTGTTCTTGACGGCCTTGAGGACCGCCGCCACCACCTCGTTCTCGGCGATGCCCATGGCTCCGCGTGAGGGTTCCTTGACGTCGATGAGGTCCGCCCCGCCTTCGAGGGCCGCCTTGACTTCCTCCGCCGACCGAACGCTGACGAGCAAGCCCGTCCCTGCCGAAGTGCTCATGTCCACGCCCCTTCCTGGGTGATCGCACCTATCCGAAGGTTAACGAATCACCCTCGAAAGACAAGCCTTTCCGAAGGTTTTCAGGGAAGGGGCCACCACTGCAAAGTGGGTTTCCAGCCCATCGATTCACGTACTGTCTATAGCAATCGCCGCTGCGAGGGACCTCGACGAAGATGCTTCACTTTCACTTGGGAAGAAGTGATTCCGTCTTCTTGTCGTGATGGAAAAACATCGCGGGGAGGAGTACCTTGGAGCCTCCGCCTGGGGGCTGTCAGAAAAGCGGGATGCCATGAACGCCGGTGTTATAGAACCCCAGGCGCGTGACCGGGGCTCACTCCCGGTGGTTACGATCCATGGAGGCCGCGGATGGGTTCGGGTTCGATGAGTTGCAGCACATCGCGAGAGACGCCTCGTTGCACGCGAAGGCGGCCCACGTCGAACAGATTGTGCATGAGGCTGCTGACGAGGTTGGGAATTCGTGCCGTGTAACCGTCGGGCTCGCCGCCATTGGCGACGGACTTGCCGATCACCTGGCCGCACTTCAAGCCGCCGCCCGAGAGTAATAGCGTGCCAAGGTTGCCCCAGTGATCCCGGCCGCCGTTCTTGTTGATCTTCGGCGACCGGCCGATCTCGCCGCACACCACCACCGTCACCTTCTCGGAGAGGCCGCGTTCCTGAAGATCATCCAGGAGCATGCTCAGGGCATGGTCCAGCGGCGGCCCGGCGTAGCTCAGTCCTTCCGCCACGCCTGCATTGTTCTTGTCGGAGTGCATGTCCCACACGAAGCCGGTGGTCACCGTCACGAAGCCGGCCCCGCGTTCGACCAGTCGGCGGGCCAGAAGCAACAGCTTGCCAAGCGTCTTCGCGTTGCCGATGTAGTGCTTGTAGTTGGTCCACTTCGGGTCGAACTTGGCGAGATTCACGCGGGAAGCGGTGTCGTATCGGCTCACGATCGCGGGATCTTCCTTCTTGAGATCGAAGGCATCCCCGGCCCCGTTGAGCAAGAGAGACAGGGCCTTCGTGCGATAGGCATCGGTGCCATCCTCGATGTGCAGCTTGGCGGCATCAAGAGCGGCAAGCAGCGTGCGGCGATCGTCCAGGCGGTCCACCGGAAGATGAAGCCGCATGTCCTCCTGAAGGCTGCCGCCGCCCGCGGGATCGAAGGGCGAGGTGGCGCTGCCGAAAGGGCCAGTCGAGGCGAAGTTGCCGAACTTCGTGAGGCCGGGCTCGCTGTCCGGATCGACGGATCGCGGGAAGAGCAGCACGTTCGTCGGCATCCCCGAGGTGGGATGATTGCCGCCGGCGATGTTGCTGTATGCCGCGCCGAGGCTGCCGCCGGAGGTCGCCTTGCTGACGACCGGTTTGATGTCATGGCTGGCGTCGCCGGGAACGTACGACCGCACTATGGCGAGCCGATCCGCACGTTTGGCCAGTTCCGGGAAGGACGCACCGAAGTTCACCCCTGGCAGCTTCGTGGGAATTGTACCCGTGACGGTGCGAGTCTCGACAGGTGCGTCAGGCTTGGGGTCGAACGTCTCGAACTGGCTTGGCCCGCCGTGAAGGAAGACGAAGATCACGGACTTATCCGTGACGGGTCGTCCCGAGTCCGAGAGTGCCGCCCCGGCTCGCGCGAACTGCGAGAGGCCCAAGGAGCCCAGGCCGAGCCCGCCGACGCGGAGGAAATCGCGCCGGCCGAGGGAGGAACGATCGCCAAAGGAGAGCATGCGTGGCTCCGTGGGTTCTTCGTCGCGTCGTGGCTCAGGAATTCAGCACGCCATCGATCACACGGCCGCCGTGGCTGATGTGGGTGGGGCGGTTGGTGTGGTCGTTCACGGTGGCTTCGGGGTCAACGCCGAGAAGGTGATAGGTGGTCGCGGCGAGGTCGCACTGGCCCACGGGCAGGTCCGCCGGGGCGGCGGCGGTGCGGTCGCTGCTGCCGTGGACGTACCCCGCTTTCGTGCCGCCCCCCGCGAGGATGCAGAAGCCGCACTGCGGCCAGTGGTCGCGCCCGGCGCTCTTGTTGACCCGAGGCGAACGGCCCATGTCACCCTGCACCACCACCAGCGTGGAGTCGAGCAAACCGCGATCCGCGAGATCGTCGAGCAGCGTCGCGAATGCACGATCCAGGAACGGCAGAAGCTGGTGCTGCAGCATCTTGAAGTTGTTGCTGTGCGTGTCCCAGTGGCCGCTGCCCTTGGCCGCCTCGGTGTGCACGGTCACGAACGTGACCCCGGCTTCGACCAGCCGACGCGCCATCAGCACGCTGGAGCCGAACAGATCGCGGCCGTAACGATCGCGAAGAGCGGGAGACTCGCGGGAGATGTCAAAGGCGACGCGAGCCTTCGGCGACAGCAGAAGCTCGAAGGCGCGTTGCCGGCTCTCGGCCATCTTGCCCACGGACGGAGACCCCTCCTCGAAACGCCGGGCCTGCGTATCGAACTGGGCCACGAGCGATCGACGAGCGTCGAGCGCATCTGCCGTCAGGCTGCCTTCGATTCGCGGTAGTTGCGGATCGCCCATCGGGAAGTTCGTGTGGTCGTAGAAGTCCTTGGCCCCCTCGAGCGGCTTGAGCCAGGTCGGTTCACAGGTGCTGAAGACGGGGTCGAAAGAACTGCCCAGGTAGCCGCCGTAAGGACCGGCACGGCGGAGCCCCTGGCTGTATCCGGGGAAAGCGGGAAGCATCATGTAGCCAGGGAGTTCTTTGCCGCGACCGATGCCGAAGAATTGACTCACCGAGGGTATGCTGGGGTGGTTGGTCGGCTTCGCGTGGTAGTCGACGTTGTCGATGCCGCCCGTGAAGCCTGTCATTACCGCGTAAGGATTGTGGCTGTTATAGCGGTGCGTCACCGTGCGAATCAGCGTGAACCGCGAGAGCCGCTTGGCGAGCAGCGGCACATGCTCGGTGAAGCGAATGCCAGGAATCGCCGTGGGGATGGTGCCGAACCCGCCGCGGATTTCCTCGGGCGCCTCCGGCTTTGGGTCGAAGCTGTCGATGTGGCTAGGGCCGCCGAAGAGATCGATGAGGATGACAGCCTTTGCAGGAGCGGAATGCTTCGTGTTCGCGTTCGCGAACTTCTTGCCAAGGCCGCCGGCCGCGGTCGTGAGAAAGCCGGCCTTGAGGAGATCGCGACGTGTGACACCATCACAAGCGCGGGAGGCATGTCCAAGAACGCGAAGCATGGAGAGATCCCTCGAGAGAGGCGGAATCGCAGGCGGGAGGCGGGGAATTCGGGAATCGATGAACGTCAGCAGGTGGGAATCACTTCCTCTAAAGTAACATCCAAACCACCCAGAAGCTACCGGAAAAGCTGTTAATCTTTCCCCAAGATTATCGCGAAGACACCCCGCGACATTCGAGCTCATCAGCCTGATTCAAAAATCCTGCAACAGGTCAGTTTCACCACCGCCATGGCATCAACCGATGTTCTCCCATCGACTTGTATTTGTGACCGGTGTGATCCCGGTAGGCTCCCCGGGGGGAATATTCATTTATTTTTGGGTCTTCCCTCCTTGTATTTGCTGGGCAAATAGTATCATCTCTAAATGCAACTGGAGACAATCAAGGCGTTCTGTGATCTGATCAGTCTGGGAAGCTTCTCGAAAGCGGCCGAGGCGAATCAGCTTTCACAGCCCACGGTCACCCGGTTCGTTCACCTTCTGGAGGAACGGCTGGGCGGCCAGTTGATTGATCGTTCGAAGCGTCCGCTTCAGCCGACGGAGCTTGGCCGGGCGTATTTCGAGGGCTGCAAGACGTTGCTCGAACAGTTCACCGAGTTGGAGGTGTCGCTCCGTCAGAAGCACAGCGAACGTGCCTTGATCGTGCATGTGGCCGCGATCTATTCGGTGGGGCTGGGCGACATGGGGCAGTATGTCGAGCGTTTCGAGAGCGAGAATCCGAATGCGAAAGTGCAGATCGAGTATCTCCATCCGGACGATGTGTATCAGCGTGTCCATGATGATCTGGCGGATTTCGGGCTTGTCTCCTTTCCGTGCCGCTCCCGCGAGTTGATCGTGATGTGCTGGCGTGAAGAAGAGATGGTGGTGGTCTGCGCTCCCAAGCATTCGCTGGCTTCCATGATGCGAGTGAACCCCGCCCGCCTGGCCGGTGAGAAGTATGTGGCCTTCGACAAGAAGCTGGCCATTCGCCGCGAGGTGGATCGTTTTCTCCGCGATCACGGCGTGCGGACCGAGGTCGCGTTCGAGTTCGACAGCATCGAGAACATCAAGAAGGCGGTCGAGGTCGGCACCGGCTTCGCGATTCTGCCCGAGCCGACGATTCGCCAGGAGACGAAAGCCGGCACGCTGCTGGGTCTAAGGCTGGAAGGCGCGAACATGGTGCGACCGCTGGGTATCATTCATCGTCGGCAGCACAGGCTCAGCAGTGCCACGCTCGCCTTTATTGAACTCCTTCGGGCCAACGGAGCCAGCCCGAAAAACCACGAACACCACCAGGCTTGACGCAACGCTCGCATGGGTTTGAATGAGGTTAGCAACATGACGACTCCTTACACTCCGGCTGCGCAAGGGCTTTACGACCCTCGTTACGAACATGACGCTTGCGGCGTCGGCTTTGTCGCGGACCTGAAGAACCGCAAGAAACACGACATCATCCGCCAGGCCATCCAGATCCTCATCAACCTGGAACACCGCGGAGCCTGCGGTTGCGATGCCAACACCGGTGACGGTGCCGGCATCGTCATGCAATTGCCCGATGCCTTCCTGCGCCAGGAATGCGAACGACTGAACATCCAACTCCCCGCACCCGGGGAGTACGGCGTCGGCATGATCTTCCTCCCCGCCGACACCACCGATCGCAAGCACTGCGAGGACCTGCTCGAATACATCGTCCGCAAGCAAGGGCAGGACGTTCTGGGCTGGCGCACCATTCCCACGAACAATTCGATCATCGGCCCGACCGCCAAGCTTGGCGAACCGGTGATGAAGCAGATCTTCATCGGCCGCAAGGACCGCGAAGTGCCTGTGCTCGGGAAGGATGATTTGGCGTTCGAGCGCCGTCTGTTCGTGATTCGCCGTTGCGTCGAGAACGCCGTCCGCAAGTCCGGCCTGGCGCATCAGGGCATGTTTTACATCTCGAGCATGTCCTGCAAGACTCTTGTCTACAAGGGCATGCTCAACGCCGTGCAACTGGACCCTTACTTCCCCGACCTCAGCAATCCGGCCATGCAGTCGGCCCTCGCGGTGGTGCATTCGCGATTCAGCACGAACACGTTCCCCACCTGGGCTCGCGCGCACCCTTATCGTTACATCAGCCATAATGGCGAGATCAATACGCTGCGGGGCAACGTCAACTGGATGAAGGCCCGCGAAACGCTGATGCGATCGGACCTTTTCGGCATGGAACTGGCCCGGATCATGCCCATCATCGACGAGAGCGGCAGCGACTCGGCGATGTTCGATAACGCTCTGGAATTGCTCGTGCTGTCCGGCCGCTCGCTGCCTCACGCCGTGATGATGATGATCCCCGAACCCTGGAGCGGCGACACGAGCATGAGCCCGGAGAAGCGGGCGTTTTACGAGTACCACTCCTGCCTCATGGAGCCGTGGGACGGCCCGGCGTCCATCGCCTTCACTGATGGCCGGCAGATTGGCGCCGTCCTCGATCGCAACGGCCTGCGTCCTTCGCGATATTACGTCACCAAGGACGATCTGGTGATCATGGGCTCCGAGGTCGGCGTCCTCGATATTGCTCCGGAGAACGTGCTGCTCAAGGGCCGCCTCCAGCCGGGCCGCATGTTCCTCATCGACCTGGAACAGGGCCGCATCATCGCGGACCACGAACTGAAGCACAAAATCGCGACTGAGCACCCGTACGCCGACTGGCTGAAGGCCAATATCGTCTCGCTCGAGGAATTGCCTTCCGGCATGTCGGCAGCGAGCGCCTCGAACGGAGCCGCGTCTCCACGGTTTCAGTTCGGCTGGCCGGGCCAACCGCACGATGCCAGTTCGCTTCTGCGGAAGCAGCAGGCGTTCGGCTACACCAGCGAGGACCTGAAAATCCTGCTGACGCCGATGGCCCTGGATGGCAACGAAGCGATCGGCTCCATGGGCAACGACGCCGCCCTGGCCGTGCTCTCCGATCGGCCGCAGTTGCTTTACAACTACTTCAAGCAACTCTTCGCACAGGTCACCAATCCGCCGGTGGACTGCATTCGCGAAGAAGTGATCATGTCGATGGAGACCACGTTCGGCCCCGAGCACAACTTGCTGGACCCGACGCCGAAGTCCGCCCGGCAGATCAAACTGTCCTCGCCGATCATGAAGAACGAGGAACTCGAGCGCCTTCGACGGCTCGATGGTCAATCCCCGCACGGGTACAAGGCGATCACGCTGCCGATTCTCTTCCCGGTGAAGCAGGGAGTGATCGGCCTCGAACTCGCCATGGGCGGGTTGTTCCGCGATGTCAGTGCCGCCATTCGCGAGGGGTACGACATCCTGATTCTCTCGGATCGTGGCGTCGATGTTGAGCACGCTCCGATCCCGTCTCTGCTGGCGGTCGCGGGGGTGCATCATCATCTGATCCGCGAGGGAACTCGCGCGAAGGTCGGCCTGGTGCTCGAGAGCGGCGAGCCGCGCGAGGTGCATCATTTCTCCCTGCTGATCGGCTACGGGGCCGGGGTGATCAACCCTTACCTCGCCTTCGAGACGATCGACGACATGATCCGCGAAGGATCGCTGCCAGGAACCAACCATGAGAAGGCGATCAAGAACTACGTCAAGTCGGTCGGCAAGGGCGTCATGAAGGTGATGTCCAAGATGGGCATCTCCACGGCCCAGAGTTACTGCGGCGCCCAGATCTTCGAAGCCGTCGGCCTCAACAAGGATGTCATCGACAAATACTTCACCTGGACGGCGTCACGGGTGTCCGGCGTCGGCATGGACGTGATTGCCGAGGAGGCCGTCACACGGCATCGACGCGCCTTCCCGGATCGATCGCTTAACGGCCACACGCTCGAGGCTGGTGGACAGTATCAGTATCGCCGTGAGGGTGAGTTCCACCTTTTCAATCCGGAGTCGATTCACAAGCTCCAGTACGCCTGCCGATCCAACAGCTATAAGGCCTTCAAGGAGTACAGCACTCTCGTCGACAATCAGGCCAAGCGTCTCTGCACGCTGCGTGGCCTGTTCGAGTTCAAATTGGCGGAGAAGCCGATCCCCCTCGAAGAAGTCGAGTCGGTCGAGTCGATCATGAAGCGTTTCAAGTCGGGGGCGATGTCGTACGGCTCGATCAGCCAGGAAGCGCACGAGACCCTGGCAATCGCCATGAACCGCATCGGCGGCAAGAGCAACACCGGCGAAGGCGGCGAAGACCCCGATCGCTATCTCTGGTCGAACGATCGCGGCGATTCCAAGAATAGCGCCATCAAGCAGGTCGCTTCGGGGCGGTTCGGCGTCACCAGCAACTATCTCGTCAACGCCAAGGAATTGCAGATCAAGATGGCGCAGGGGGCGAAACCTGGCGAGGGGGGCCAACTTCCCGGCAGCAAGGTTTATCCCTGGATCGCGAAGGTGCGGCACTCCACGCCGGGCGTCGGCCTGATCTCGCCGCCGCCGCACCACGATATTTACAGTATCGAGGATCTCGCGGAACTGATCCACGACCTGAAGAACAGCAACCCCGAGGCCCGGATCAGCGTGAAGCTAGTGGCCGAGGTCGGCGTTGGCACGATTGCCGCGGGCGTCGCCAAGGCTCATGCCGACGTGGTGCTGATCAGCGGCCACGATGGCGGCACGGGGGCTTCGCCGCTCACCAGCATCAAGCACGCGGGGGCGCCCTGGGAACTGGGCCTGGCCGAAACGCAACAGACGCTTCTGCTGAATGATCTTCGCTCCCGGATTGTCGTCGAAGTCGATGGCCAGTTGAAGACAGGTCGCGATGTGGTGATCGGAGCGCTGCTGGGAGCCGAGGAGTTCGGTTTCGCGACGGCGCCGCTGGTGGCCGTGGGCTGTGTGATGATGCGAGTCTGCCACTTGAACACCTGCCCCGTGGGGGTCGCCACGCAGGATCCGAAGCTCCGCAAAAAGTTCACGGGCGATCCGGATCACGTCGTCAACTTCATGCGCTTCATCGCCATGGAGGTGCGTGAGTTGATGGCCCAACTGGGCTTTCGCACGTTAGTGGAGATGGTGGGCCACAGTGAACGGTTGGAGAAGAATCAGGCGGTGGACCATTACAAGATCCGCGGCCTCGATTTCTCCTCGATCTTTTATCAGCCCAAGGTCGCGAGCAGCGTCGGCTGGTACTGCACGCAGAAGCAGGATCACGGCCTCGATCAGGCGCTGGATCGCACCACGCTCATTCCACTGTGCAAGCCGGCCCTCGATAACGGCACCCCGGTCTCGGCGACCTTGCCCATCCGCAACGTGAATCGCGTCGTCGGCACGATGCTTGGCAGCGAACTGACTCGTCGCTACGCACGGGAAGGCCTGCCGGACGACACGATCCGCCTGAAATTCCTGGGCTCCGCGGGGCAGAGCTTCGGGGCCTTCGTGCCGCGAGGCATCACGCTCGCCCTCGAAGGCGACGCGAATGACTATGTCGGCAAGGGGCTCTCAGGAGGCAAGATCATCATCTTCCCGCCGGAAGCCTCGACCTTCCGGGCGATGGACAATGTCATCATTGGCAACGTGGCGCTTTACGGCGCAACGGCCGGCGAGGCGTACATCCGCGGCATGGCGGGCGAGCGATTCTGCGTCCGCAACAGTGGCGTCAACGCCGTGGTCCTCTCGGTGGGCGATCACGGCTGCGAATACATGACGGGCGGCCGCGTCGTGGTGCTGGGGCCGACGGGGAAGAACTTCGCGGCCGGGATGTCGGGAGGGATTGCTTACATCTACGACGAGGACGGCACCTTCCCCCGAAACTGCAACAAGGAGATGGTCCAGCTTTATCCACTCGAGGATGAGGAGGACGTGGCCGAGGTGAAAACGCTGCTCCAGAAGTTCCATGAGAACACCGGCAGCGATCGGCCGTTGCGCATGCTGCGCAACTGGGAAGAGCATCGCCCGCGGTTCGTGAAGGTGTACCCCAACGACTACCGCAGGGTGCTTCAGACGCAGAAGCGTTTCAAGCTCGAAGGGTTCTCGGAGGACGAAGCGATCATGGCGGCATTCGAGGAGAATGCTCACGACCTGGCTCGCGTGGGAGGTAAGTGAAATGGGTAAGGCGACAGGTTTCCTGGAGTTCTCGCGCGAACTGCCGATGGCGGATTCTCCGATCGAGCGCCGCCACACCTGGAACGAATTCCACGGCCACTCTGACGAGAAACAACTGCGGCAGCAAGGAGCCCGCTGCATGGATTGCGGCGTGCCGTTCTGCCACACGGGAGCCCTCATCGAGGGCATGGCCGCGGGATGCCCCGTCAACAACTTGATTCCGGAGTGGAACGATCTTGTCTATCGCGGCCAGTGGCGGGAAGCCCTCGACCGTCTGCACAAGACCAACAACTTCCCCGAGTTCACGGGCCGGGTCTGCCCCGCTCCGTGCGAAGGTTCGTGCGTGCTGGGTATCAGCGAGCCGGCCGTCACCATCAAGAGCATCGAATGCGCCATCATCGACCGTGGTTTCGAGGAAGGCTGGGTGAAGCCGGAACCCCCCGAGGTGCGAACGGGCAAGAAGGTCGCGGTGGTCGGCTCCGGTCCGGCGGGCCTGGCTTGCGCAGCCGAGTTGAACAAGGCGGGGCACCGGGTTACCGTCCTTGAACGCGCCGACCGCATCGGCGGCTTGCTCATGTACGGCATTCCGAACATGAAGCTCGACAAGAATTACGTCCAGCGCCGCGTCGACCTGCTCGCGGCCGAAGGCGTCGTCTTCGTCACGAAGTGCGAGGTGGGCAAGTCGGTGACGATTCGGAATGCGGAGCCCGGAATCCCGAAGGCAGAACAAGCTCGCTTCTCGGTCGTTCCGACTTCCGACTTCCGACTTCCGACTTCCGACTTTGACGCCGTGGTCCTGTGCGGCGGGGCGACCAAGCCGAACGACTTCTTCGCGAAGACGGAAGGTCGAAGCCTCAAGGGTCTCCATTTCGCAATGGAGTTTCTCCACGGGAACACCAAGAGCCTGCTCGACAGCCAGCACGCGGACGGTCATTACATCTCGGCGAAGGATAAGGACGTCATCGTCATCGGCGGCGGCGACACGGGCACGGACTGCGTCGGCACGTCGCTCCGGCACGGCTGCCGCAGCGTTCTGCAACTCGAAATCGTCCCCAGACCGCCGCTGGACCGCGCCCCCGACAACCCCTGGCCCCAGTGGCCGAAAATCTATCGACTCGACTACGGCCAGGAAGAAGCCAAGGCTCTCTTTGGCGACGATCCGAGGCAGTATTGCATCCAGACCACGAAGTTCGTCGGCGACGCCGCGGGTCAACTCCAGGAGATTCACACGATCCGAGTCGAGTGGGTCAAGGACAACGGCCGGACTGTGCCGCGGAATGTCCCTGGTTCCGAGAAAGTGTTTCCGGCCCAGCTTGTCCTGCTGGCGATGGGATTCAGCGGCCCCGAGAACCAGATCCTCGACCAACTCGGGGTGGAGAAGGATGGCCGAACCAACGCGAAAACCGAGCCCGGGAAGTTCGGCACGAACGTGAAGGGCGTCTTCGCGGCGGGCGACATGCGTCGCGGCCAGAGTCTCGTTGTCTGGGCCATCAATGAGGGCCGCGGCGCAGCCGCGGAGTGCGACAAGTATCTGATGGAAGCGCCTGCGAGTTCCTAGCGAACGGCCAGGAGGCTCGACCCGGAATGTTCGCATGCACCGGGCTGATCGCCCGGTGCGAGTGTCTCAAATCGGGACCGGTGTGAAGCCGAACGCAGCGATCCTTGAAGCCTGGATGCACCACGCCCTCGAGCTAGCCGAGCGAGGCCGGGGCTTCGTGGAGCCGAACCCGATGGTAGGCGCCGTGGTGCTCGACGCTCAGGGAAACAAGGTGGGCGAAGGCTGGCACCGCAAGTTCGGTGAGGCCCACGCGGAAGTGAACGCCTTCGCGGATTCGGGTCATCTCGCCCGCGGCGGCACGCTGATCGTCACGCTCGAGCCATGCTGCCATCACGGCAAGACGCCGCCCTGCACCGACGCGGTGCTGGCCGCTGGCGTGAAGCACGTCGTCGCCGCGATGGCCGATCCCTTCGCGAAAGTCGCCGGCGGTGGAATAGCCCAGCTTCGCCAAGCGGGCATCAATGTCGACGTCGGCCTTTGCGAGCACGAAGCACTTCGACTTAACGCCCCTTATCTCAAGCTGGTTCGCACCGGCCAGCCCTGGGTCCATCTGAAGTGGGCGATGACCCTGGATGGTCGCATCGCCACGCGGGCCAGCGATTCCAAGTGGATCAGCGGCGAGGAGTCGCGGCGCCTCGTGCACGAGATCCGTGGCCGCATGGATGCGATCCTCGTGGGCCGGGGCACCGCGGCGCTCGACGATCCGCTGCTCACGGCCCGCCCGCCAGGCCCACGCACCGCCACGCGAGTGATCGTGACCGCGAGCGGGAATCTTCCGGACGTTTGCCAGCTTCGAGGAACCGCACGCCAGGTGCCGGTGTTGATCTTCACGTCTCCCGCGGGTGCTGATCGACTAGCTGCCTGGGCGAAGGACGGCGCCGAGATTCAAATGTGCGCCCTCCATGGCGATCAATTGCCAGTCGGGGAAATTCTGAACGAACTGGGCCGACGCCGGATGACAAACATCCTGGTCGAAGGCGGTGCCGGCTTGCTCGGTAGCTTCCTCGACGAACGGGCTGGGGACGAAGCTCATGTCTTCATCGCGCCCAAGCTGATAGGCGGTGAAGCGGCACGATCCCCGATCCACGGCACCGGGGTCGCGACGATGGCGGAAGCGATGACTTTCGAGAATGGGGCATGGACCAGCCTCGGCGCAGATTTGTACTGGCGAGGCCGCATCCATGAGCCTGGCGGATAAATGGCGGGAAGCCATTCACCACAGATCCTGTTACTTCGTCTCCCACACCGGCGGCGGCGTGATCGCATCCGTCGGCCGCTTGCCCGCATCGGCGCGGCCGCTGCCGGCCAGGTGGCTGATGCACTTCACCGTCATGTCCGCGTCGCAGTTCATCTGACAACTCAGGCGAACCCCCGTGACGCTGCGGGCCGCGAGAACGGCCTTCTCCGCTTGCGTCATCGTCGCCGGTTCACCCGCCACGAACTCGACGCGGCAGGTGGTGCAACGGGCATTGCCGCCACAAGCGTGAAGCTGATCGACCTTCGCTTCATCCGTCAACGCTAGTACCAACCGCTTGCCGGCCGGCACTTCAAACTCTCCGACACCTTCAACTGTGAGCTTGGGCATCTCGTGAACTCCTGGAGGCTAACTTTCGTGGTGAGGACCCTGCCAGTCCGGTAGACGACACGTCAACAGGGCCGCTTCTAGTTTACGAGAGCCCGCCGCGAGGAAAGGAGTTCCTGCCAGAGTGAGCCGTGATTCGCGCACCGAGCCTCGGCAACTCGAGGGACGACTTCACTCACAAGCACCCAAGATAACCAATCCGCCAAGCCTCACGCGGCGACGCGAAACGGACCGAGGACGATGCTCGGCTCCTCAGCATTCATCAAGCTGACGAGTTCCTGCCGTGCATGGCGAAACACCATTGCAACGGGGGAATCCGCGCCCAGCTGATCAACGAGAGTTTCGAGTTCGCGGATAGCCCAGAGAGCCTGCGCAGAATCGATGGTGGGGCCGGTGGGTTCGGAAACGGACGCACGACGAGTCGCAAAAGCATTCATACCCTGAACCTCCTTGTTCACGGGAGAGAAACCGGATTATTGATCAACGGATTCCCTCTCGGCAAGCCCAATTTCGCCGGGGGAGCCAGGCCAAACCTGCCACGTTCGCGCTCGACCCGGCCTGCCTTATCGCTTCTCCATCAGGAACGCGACCAAATCCCTGACCTCCGCCGGTGTGAGCGTTCGCTCGATTGACGGCATCGGCGAGGCGGCGGACGAACGGCGTTCGATGTCCTCGACGGCCACCGCCACCTTGCGGCCCTCGGGGATCTGCACTGTCACCGTCTTCGCGTCCTCGGCCACCAGCACGCCAGCGACCTGGCGGCCGTCGGCCAGCGAAAGCGATACGTTGCCGAAGCCCGGAGCAATCTTCGCACCGGGATCAAGCATCGACTCGAGCAGGTGCTCGCGGGTCAGCGTCGGGTTCCGCTTCACCACATCGGTGAGGTCCGGCCCCGCAGCCCCGCCCGCGTCGCCAACCTTGTGGCAGCGAATGCACTGAGCCGTCGTGTGGTTGAAGAAGATCTCACGCCCACGCTCGGCATCGCCGCCCTGAAGGCTCACGGTAAAGTGCTTCCGAGGCTGCTTCGTGAGGAATGCCTCGAAATCCTTGCGATGCTGAGTTCGAGCGGGGTTGCTCGCGAAGCGGATCGCTGTCAGCACATCCAGTTGCAATTCGGGAGCGATGCCACCCTTCGCGAGTTGTTCCGCCAGCGAATCCAGCGTCTTGCTGGCATCGTCGGTCTTCGCCTTGCCAAGGCCCACCACGGCGCGTTGCCGTTCGACAAAGGGGCTCTCTGAATCCGCGAGCACCTTGAGCCAAAGGGCTGTCGCTTTCACAGCGTCCGCGCTCGCGAGAACATCCCTGGCCTCCGCTCGTAGAAGCGGCGACGCATCCTCGATCGCGCGAGCAACGACCGTCGGAAGTTCCTTGCTCTTTCGACTCGCCAGCACACGCAGAGCGGCGACGCGCGAAGGCGTCTCTCGCCGGGCGTCACCGACCCAGCCAGCGAAAGTGGCCTCGTTCACGCTGAGCTTGAGCGGTTCGATCAAACCGATCGCCGCCGTCTGGAGTGATCCCGTGGTCTTTGCCAGCAGCGTTTCGAAGCCCGAATCGACCACCTCTCTCACCACGGCGACCTCCCGTTTCGGCAGCGGCCGCCAGTACCCGGTGACGCGATCTCGGGGCGACGGATCGGCCCAGCCGCGAAGCGCCATGATCGCTTCCCGACGCGCCGCGAGTGACAATCGACTGTCACTCGCCGCCGCGAAGACCGCAGCCACGTCCTCCTTGCGGCCCAGCCGGAAGCAGGCGTTGATGCAGCGGCGAGCAAGCGGATCGAGGTCCGTCGACGCAAGCGAACCCACCTGCGGCAGCAACTTCGCCAGTTCAGGATAAAGCGATTCCATGGGGAGATCGTGGATCGCTCGCGCCGCCTCGGTGCGGATGAAGGGATCAGCATCCTTCAGAAACTGCACCACTCTGGCGTCGCCTAGCCGCCGCTGCACGAGCACGACCGCCAGCCTCACCGCGGGGTTCGCATCACTGGCCCGGGCGGCAACAGCCTCGGCATCGCCGATCCGCGCGAGGGCCGCAACGCAGGTGTGGCGAAGGTACGGGTCCTCATCCTTGTTTAAAGCCAGCATCGAACAAAGTGCGGGGATCGCCGACGTGATCCCGAGCTTGCCGACCGACTGGGCCGCGAAGGACTGGACACGCGGGCTGGCATCCGTGAGCAATGCGGCCACCTTCGCCGGATCGGCCGCTCGAACCGAGCCCAGGCAGCGCACGGCCTGCGCTCGCACCTCGGCGTCCGGATCCGCGAGCCGATCGGTAAGCGAAGCCACAGCGGCGGAGTCCGTCGCCGCCAACTGGCCGAGGCCCCAGATGGCATGCAGACGGGCGAGCAAGTGGCCCGATTTCGCGGCCGTCTGCGTGAGGGTCGAGAGGGCATCCTTCGAGGATCGGCCCGCCCTGGCCTGGTCCACCATCGCGAACTGGGCCCGCAGCCTCACGCGCTGATCGGGATGGCCGAGCAGCGTTTCAAGTTCCGCGAGGGGCCTCTGTTTGAACCCTTCCGAGAAAAGCTTCTTCGTCTCCACCACGAGGGACGACTTCACCTTCTCCGGGTCGTACACGCTGTAGATCCGGCCGCCCTTGCTGGCGCCGCTCCAGTCGAGGCCGACGAAGTCGCTGACGTAGAGCTTGCCGTCGTAGCCAAACTCGGCATCGGTGATGCTGTTGTGGCCCATGAAGGTGTGGTAGTCGTCGATCTCGAAGCCGGCGCCCTTGGTCTTCACCTTGAAGGATTCGAGGCCGCCCACGCCGGAGTAGTTGCACATGAGGAAGCTGTTGGCGTAACGATCGGCGAGGCTGGTGCCGCTGGTGAAGAGGAAGCCGCTGGGCCCGGTGCCGATCTTGCCGACAGGCGGCAGCACGTACGCCGGCTGCCCCGCGTGCGGCAGGTGCCAGAGCCGTTCCGCGAACCACGGGCCCACGAGGTAAGGCTCCGGGATCGTCTGGTACGCCATGTTCCAGCCGGCGTCGCCGTCCTCGAGTACGTAAACGAGGCGGGCGTGGTCCCCCTTGTCGCAGTTGTTGTCGTCCGCGAAGAGGTTGCCGAACTGATCGAAGGCGAGTTCCTGCGGATTGCGAAGGCCCTTCATCACCACTTCGAGGTTGCGGCCGTCCGCATCGCAGCGGAAGACGGCTCCGCGATGCGGTTGCTGGAAGCGCTTGCCTTCCTTGGAGGTCACATCGTAACCGCGGTCGCCCACGCTGAAGTAAAGCTTGCCGTCCGGCCCGAAGATGAGGCCGTGGAGATCGTGGCCGAGGAAGGCGCAGTTGACACCGAAGCCCGTCAGGAGAGGAGTGCGTTCGTCGGCGATGCCATCGTTGTTGGTGTCGCGAAGTTTCCACAGGTTCGGAATGCAGGTGAAGTAAACCTCGCCATCCTTGGCCAGCACCCCGGCAGCAAGGCCGTCGAGCGGAGCGTTGAAGCCATCCGCGAAGATCGTGCTACGATCCGCCTTGCCGTCGCCGTCGGTGTCTTCGAGGAGGCGGATCTTGTCCGAGTGGCGTGTGAAGTGCTCCATGCCGCCGTCGTACTTGTGGGCCCACTTCTTGAACATCGCCAGGCGATCGTCCAGCGTGCGAACCTGAAGGTCATCTTCCAGCAGCCAGGAACTGGAACGATTCTCCTCGGTGCCGCGGTTGAAGCGCTGCTCCTCCGCGACAAAGACACGCCCCTTCTCATCGAGTGCGATCGCCACGGGGCTCGCGAGCTTTGGCTCCGCGGCGAAGAGTTCCACCTTCATCCCCGCGGGGGGTTTAAGCCCGGCGATGACCTTGAGAGCCGCGTCCGTGCCTTCTGGCAGGGTCGGCTCCGTCACCGCCGGCGGCACCGCGAGCAGGATCGCCGTGGAGAACAGGACCAGGAGAAGAGCAGGGCGTACGGCGTGCATACGGAATCCAGGGAGGGAGGGACTTCAGTCAACTTGAAAAGTCTCCGAATCGATCTCTATAGCGTACCGCGAATCTCCTGCTCACGCTCGATCGCCTCAAAGAGCGCCTTGAAGTTGCCCTTGCCGAAGCTTCGCGAGCCGTGCCGCTGGATGATCTCGAAGAAGAGCGTCGGGCGATCCTGCACGGGCTTCGTAAAGATCTGGAGCATGTACCCTTCGTCGTCGCGATCAACGAGGATGCCCAGGTCCGCCAGGACTTCAAGATCCTCGGCGATCGGGCCGACACGGGCGGCGAGATTGTCGTAGTAAGTTCGTGGCACGCGCAGGAACGACACGTCGTTGTCCCGCAGGGCCTTCACGGTGGTGATGATGTCCCCGGTGGCAAGGGCGATGTGCTGGACGCCGGCGCCGCCATAGAAATCGATGTACTCCTCGATCTGGCTGCGTCGCCGACCCTTGGCAGGTTCGTTGAGGGGGAACTTCACCCGGCCGTTGCCGCCCTGCACCACCTTGGACATGAGCGCGGAGTACTCGGTGCTGATGTCCTTGTCGTCGAAGGAGACAAGTTGGCTGAAGCCGAGGACGTTGCGGTAGAAGTCGACCCACTCGTTCATCCGGCCTTCTTCCACATTGCCGACGATGTGGTCGATCGCCTTGAGGCCCGTGTGCTTGTACGTCGCGGGGCTGTATCGCGAAGGATCGATCGGATGGTAGCCCGGCGAGAAGACGCCCTTGTAGTGATCGCGATTGATGAAGGTGTGTGTGGTGTCGCCGTAGGCCCGGATGGTGGCGGTTTCGACGATGCCGAACTCGTCCTCGGCCTTTGCGGGGCCGCGCACGCCGACGGCACCGCGTTCGACGGCGAGGTTGTACGCCTCGCGAACATCTGGCACATCCAGGGCGATATCCGAGACGCCATCGCCGTGGAGCACGAGGCGCTGCACCTCGGGGTGGTTCGCACGCAGCGGCGAGTTCAGCACGAAGGTGATGGTCCCCTGGCGAAGCACGTACCCCGCCTCGTGGCGATGCTTCGTTTCCAGGCCCGCGTAGGCGACGACGTCGAAGCCATAGGCGTTGCGGTAGAAGTACGCCGACTGGCGAGCGTTGCCGACGAAGAAGCGAACGTGGTCGATCTTGCGGATGGGGAAGTCGATCATGTCAATGCACCGGAATGTGGAATCGCTCGACGAGCATTTCGAGTTCACGTCGCAGGAACGGCAGCGATGGGGCCACGAAGAGCCGATCCTGCATTCGCGAGGGGTCGTAATCGGTGGCGATCACTTCGTCGGTCACGAAGGGCCGTCGCGTCACATCCTTCGAGAATAGGGAATACGGGATTTCGCCAGTGGATGACAGGATCCCCGCTCCGAAGACCTTCGTGTCGCCCTTCTCCTCGATGAGGCCGAATTCGATCGAGAACCAGCTAAATCGCTTGAGGGCCAGGACCTGTTCGCCGTGCGGCGTCGCGGTCGCGGCCCGGCCGATGAGCGTCAGCAGTTCCGCGTAGTCCTGGTTCATCAGGGGCGGTACGTGACCCAGGCAGTCGTGGATCATGTCCGGTTCCGGCGTGAACTCGGGATGCGAGCCATGCCGAAGGAACTGCGTGACGGGGAAGCCGCGGCCGGCGATGTACGAGTAAAAGGTGCGGTAGGGCAGGGCCCCTTCCGCGGGGACGAGGTGCATCTTCGTTTCGCGATCCAGGCGGTCACTGATGAGGCGAAGCTGGGGGATTTCGTTCTCGGTGATTGCGAGGTCGTGCTTGCCCCGAAGGTAAATCTCGCTGGCGTGTCGTTCATGAAGGGCGTGGAGTTTAGGACTTACCTCGCGCCAGATACGGCATTCTTCGTCGGTGTAGTCTATGACCGGCGGGCCGAGATTCTCCAGGCGATGCAGCCGACAAATGTGAAAAAGATCACGACGGCGGGCAATGTAGCCCAGATCGTGCTGGCCCGGATGGCCAGGCTCGAGTTCGAGTTCGGTGGTTTCGGGCGGCGTCAGCATCGATTGCGGGTCGATGCGAGCGCCGTACTCCACAAGGCTGTCGCGGGTGTCCGAGGTCGTGGCCATGGCCCGGAGCCTCCGAGCAGTCGGCGGAACGCCGAGAGACGAGTTGCCTCACCCAGGAATTCCGGGTGGACGCTTCATTATAGCTCGTCATCGGCCGAAGCGAGGTCAGTTGTGCACTTGGAGAGTCATTTGAGGGCGAGATTCCGGAAGAACTCCAACGAATCCGGATTCGCCAGTGCCGCCGTATTCTTCAGAGGCAGGCTGTTGATGACGTTACGCACGGCGACCTCGGAGAGTTTGCCGCTGATGGTGCGGGGGAAGTCCGGCGCCTCGATCAGGAACGCTGGCACATGCCGCGGTGAGCAGTGGCTCCGCAACCGCAGTTTCAGGTCGGCGATCAGGCTGGCGTCGAGCGTGTGGCCGGGCTTCATGCGGACGAAGAGGACGATGCGTTCGTCGCCGTCCTGGCGGAGCGCCGTGGCGAGTGATTCCAGGATCGTCGGGAAAGACTCGACCTGCTGGTAAATCTCCGCGGTGCCGATGCGAACGCCGCCGGGCTTCAGGGTCGTGTCCGATCGGCCGTAGATGATGAAGCCGCCGTGGGGCGTTTCCTCGGCCCAGTCGCCGTGGCACCAGATGTTGGGGAACACTTCAAAGTACGAAGCAAGATACTTCGCCTTGCCAGGGTCGTTCCAGAAGCTCACCGGCATCGATGGGAATGGCGACGCGCAGACGAGTTCGCCCGCCTCGCCGACCACGGCACGGCCATCGGCGTCGAAGATGCGGACGTCCAGGCCGAGGCCCTTCGCCTGGATCTCGCCGCGGTGGACGGGCCGAATCGAGCAGCCCAGGACGAAGCAGGACACGATGTCCGTGCCGCCGGAAATCGAGGCCAGGTCGACGTTCGACTTCACGTCGCGGTAGATGAAATCGAAGCTTTCCGGAAGCAGCGGCGATCCGGTCGAGAGTACGCAGCGAAGCGAATCGAGATCATGCGGCTCTCGCGGCTTCACGCCAAGCTTGTCGAGATGCGCGTAGTATTTCGCCCCGGCGCCGAACTGGGTGATGCCGACGCGGGCTGCCAGGCTCCAGAGCACGTCCGGCAAGGGGTGGAAGGGTGAGCCGTCGAAGAGCACGATGGTGGCCCTCGACGCGAGGGCGGTCACCAGCCAGTTCCACATCATCCAGCCGGTGGTGGTGAAGTAAAACACGCGATCGCCGGCGTGGACGTCCGTCTGAAGCTGATGCTCCTTGATGTGCTGGAGCAGCGTGCCACCGGAGCCGTGCACGATACACTTGGGGGCGCCGGTGGTGCCGGAGGAATAAAGAATCGCCAGGGGGTGGTCGAATGGGAACGCCTTGAAATCGAAGGAGGCGGGAGGATTCGCGATCGCCTCCGCGAAGGAGATCCAGCCGGTGGGAGCGTCGCCAGCCACGAGGCAGATGCGGACGCTGGGCAGCTGAGGCAGCACCGATTGCACCTTCGCGAGGAGGTTCGACGTCTTGCCGTTGTAGGACGCGGTCGCTGTCGTCAGGATCACGGACGGTTCGATCTGGCGGAAGCGATCGCGGATCGCATCCTCTCCGAAATCCGGGGAGCACGACGACCAGATGGCCCCGATCGCGACAGTGCCGATGAAGGCGATGATCGCTTCGGGAGTGTTCGGCACCACGGCGGCGACGCGATCCCCGGCGCGGAGGCCCTGTCGTTGGAGGAAGCGTGCGAACGCGGTCGCCTGGGCGAGAAGTTCGTTCCGTGTGAGGTTCGTCTCGTGGCCCAGTTCCGTGAGCGAGACGATCGCCAGCGAGTTTCCGAAGGCCGTCGCTCCACACTCGGCGGGCCGTAGAAGATTCTCCGCAAAGTTGAGAGCACCGCCAGGGAACCATCTCGCGTCCGTCATGTGCGGGCCGGGCACGTAAGCGTCGTCGCCCCGTGTTCCTGGCGTTCCGAGAACATCCCCAAACTCCCACACCGCACTCCAGAACGAGCCGCGATGGTCGAGGCTCCAGCGGTGCAGAGGTTCGTAGTCCTCGCTCTCCGGACCGCCGAAGCGTTCGCGCACGAACTGCTGGAACTGGTGGAGTCGGCTCGCAAGGATCTCGGATTCCGAGGGCGTCCAGAGGACAGGGTTCATACTTCGACCCGGGAGAGGATGAGCATCGGCGGCGGAGCATCGGCGGGCGCCGTGATAGGTGTCATATCGCCTCGGCGCGTAGCCGCAAGCGGCCAGGACGATGCGTGAATCGTGAGTGGACCTGAGATCGAGTCGAGCCGCGATCTTATCGAAAGCGACCGGTGTTCGTATCTGCGTAACAGTAGCCTTCCTCATTCCTCTCCGGAGCCCGCCATGACATCTCTGAGCCTCATTCTCGCACTGGTTTCCCCGGCCTTCGCGGAGACCAGCTTTCAAGACCTGTTCGACGGGAAAGGTCTCGAAGGCTGGGTCATCGAAGGCACGGAAATGGACAAGGCCGGCGTCCCCGTGTGGAGTGTGAAGGAAGGCCACATCCGGTGCGCCGGCAGCGGCGGCGGGTTCCTTCGCTTCGATCGCCAACAGTTCTCGGACTTCACGCTGCGAGTCGAGTACCGCTTCGCCGCGCCGCCCGCGAATGTGGCGAAGCCGAAGGTCGGCAACAGCGGCATCGGGATCCGCACGGCGATCTACGACGTGAAGAAGGCCGCGGAAACAAGGCCTTCGTACTACTCGTACGAGGTGCAGATCCTCGACGACGCCGGCAAGGAACCGAACGCACACGGCACCGGTTCGCTGTATCGCTACAAGGCCCCGACCGCGAACCCGGTGAAGGCGGCCCCGGAGTGGAACGCGATCGAGATCACCTGCGTTGGCCCGAAGATTCGCATCGCCGTCAACGGCCACGAGATCCTCGATGCGGACCAGCGTGAAATCCCCGATCTCGACAAGGGCAAGCCCAAAGGCGTGGCTGCCCCGAAGGACAAGCCGCTGAAGGGCTACATTTCCCTCCAGAACCACGGCAGCACAATCGAGTTCCGCAAGGTGCAGGTGAAGGATCTGACGAAGGGGTAGAGCGTGACTCACAGGTGAGGTAAACTGAAGTGCTTCCGAAGGTGGCGAGGCGAGCTCAGCGATGACACGGCGATCACGGGATCCCTGTTGAACAGAGCCCAGTGGTTTGAGAGAGTGCCAGATGAGCGTTGTCCTGTTGCCGATAACCAGTGCAGACCTCTGGTCGCTGCCGGAGGAGGATACCCTCGAACGCTGGCTTATTGAGGGTGAACTTCGGGAGCGCCCCGTGAGTTTGCGCAGCCCAGCCCATTGCAAAGCGGTCGCGAGCCAGCCCACGACTCTTTGCAACTGGTGCCGCTCTCAGCCGCGGCCATGGAATGAGGTTCTCTCGACGGACATTGATTTCCGACTCCGTCGCAATCCGGACACGAACGTCGCTGTTGATGTCGCGGTCGCCCGTGCGGATCAAGTCATGGGATTGACTCCGAACACCCGATTCATTGAAGGCGCTCCCTTGCTCGCAGTCGAAGTTTTCTCGGCGAGCGATGTCCCCGAAGATGTCCACGAGAAGATTGGTTCTTATCTGCAACATGGCACCTCCATGGTGTGGATCGTGGATCCGTTTGATCAAACTGTCAAGGTTTATCAGCCTGACGTCGAGCCCGTGATGTTCAGTCGTTATAAGGAGTCGCTTGGCGACCCTGTACTCCAGGGGTTTCGCTGTGGAGTCGCTGACCTTTTCTTTGAATGATCGAGTCGCCATGCCAGCACCAGTCCCCGTTGCCTCGATTCGCGATTTCTATGCGTTCGAGCAGCACGTCAAGACCTGCCGGGCGCATCGCGGGCTTGCCATGCTACCGCAATGGTACGAGGTGCCAGTCTTTTACTTCTCGAACCCCACCGCGGTGATAGGCGATGGCGACCCCGTGTGGGCGCCGCAGGGAAGCATGGCACTGGACTACGAACTGGAGCTTGCCTGTGTGATAGGTACGAAGGCACGCGACTTGCCGCCGGACGACTTGGCAATGTCATGCGTCGCCGGGTTCACGATCATGAATGACTGGAGCGCCCGCGACCTTCAGCGTGTGGAGATGGCCGTCGGCCTCGGGCCCAGCAAAAGCAAGGATTTCGCCACCTCGCTGGGGCCGCGGGTCGTCCCTTTCGGTGAACTGAAGGATGCTTACCGCGATGGTCGGCTTCACCTGGAGATGGTCGCTCGCGTGAATGGCAAGGAATACTCCCGCGGGAACTCGGGCAGCATGCACTGGACTTGGCCACAGTTGCTGGCCCATGCGAGCCGAGATGCCGAGCTTCAACCCGGCGACGTTCTCGGCTCGGGCACCGTGGGCACTGGTTGCATCCTCGAACTCACGCCCGAGGCGGTCGACGGCTGGCTGAAGCCTGGCGATGTCGTCGAACTCGAGATCGAAGGGATCGGCAGACTGCGTAATCCCGTGGTTCAACACCCCGCTTCGAGGTGATTCATGCCCCGCTATCTCCAACTCGGAACGCTGCCGCCGAAGAGGCACACGGCGCATCGCACCTCGCCGGGGTTCCGCAATGAGGGGCTCTTCTACGAGGAAGTGCTCACCACGCAGGGCTTCGGCCGGGCGTATAGCATCGTCTACCATCTCCGCCCGCCGACGCGGGTTCGCAAGGTGGAAGCTGCCGGCACGATGGCCGTCGAGGCGGTGCCGCAATCGGTGCTTCGCCACCATCACATCAAGCCTGGCCTCGCCGCCGGGGGCGATCCCGTCACGGGGCGCGTGCCTCTGTTCACGAACGCGGACGTCACTCTGTGGAAGTGCCGGCCGACGCTACCTCAGGTGGAACTGTTCCGCAATGCCTCGGCCGACGAGATTCACTTCATCCACCACGGCCGCGGCACCTTGCACACACACTTTGGACCGCTGTCTTTCAAGCCCTATGACTATGTGGTGATTCCGAAGACCACGACGTATCTCCTGGAATTTGAAACGACCCCGACTCCGCCGGAAGTGCTGGTGATCGAAGCGTCCGGCAGCGTTCAGTTCCCGCCGCGGTACCTGAACCCCGACGGCCAGTTCCGCCTCGGGGCTCCCTTCGCCGAACGCGATCTCCACGGCCCACTGGCAATTCATGTCACCGACTCCAATACGGATGTTCCCATTCTCGTGAAGGATGGCTCAAGGCTCTCCCGGTACACGATGGCCCACCATCCCTTTGATGTCGTCGGCTGGGATGGCATGGTCTATCCGTTCACTTTCAACGCAGACGACTTTGAACCGATCACCGGCACCGTGCACCAGCCGCCGCCGATCCACCAGGTTTTCCAGTCGGAGGGCTTCGTGGTCTGCAACTTCGCCCCGCGAATGCTCGATGTGCACCCGGACGCTATCAAGGTGCCTTACGCCCACTCGAACGTCGATTCGGAGGAAGTGCTGTACTACGTTCGCGGCAAGTTCGGCAGCCGTCGCGGCGTCGAAGAGGGCTCGTTCACGCTACATCCGCGGGGCATTCCACATGGACCGCACCCCGGCACGATCGCGGCCAGCAAGGAGATGACACGCACGGACGAACTCGCGGTGATGGTCGACACCTTCCGCCCGCTCTTGCTTACGCCGGCCGCGATGGCACGTGACGATGCGAACTACCCGATGAGTTGGATGGAGTAAGCCGATGGATCTCGAAGTGGCTTCCGCGAATGTGGTCGATGTCTATCAACTCCTCGTCGGCCTCGTGACCCCGCGGCCGATTGCCTGGGTCACGACGCTCTCGCCGACGGGCGTGGTGAACCTTGCGCCCTTCAGTTTCTTCAATGCCTTCGGCGCGAACCCGCCGGTGGTGGTCTTCTCACCCACGAATCGCCGCGATGGCTCGAAGAAGGACACGCTTCGCAATGTGGAAGCGACCGGCGAGTTCGTGATCCAGACTGTCACCGCGGACCTGGTTGAAAAGGTGAATCTGACTTCAAAAGAGATACCGCCGGACGAGAGCGAAGTGGCACTGGGGGGCCTGACTCTGGAGCCGAGCGCGAAGGTGAAGGTGCCCCGCATCGCGGAAGCCCTGGCCCATCTCGAGTGCAAGCTGCTGCAGATTGTTCCGGTGGGCACGGGCCCGATTGCTGCGAATCTCGTCATTGGCGAGGTGGTTCAGATTCATGTTCGAGACGAGACGCTTGATGAGCACGGCCGAGTCGACCCGCGGAAACTGCAAACCGTCGCACGGCTGGGAGGGGAGTTCTGGTGCCGTACGACGGATCTGTTCGAGATGAAGCGGCCATAGGCCCGGTGAGTCGGAGCCTTCACCGTCGCAGGCTTCGACACGCGGCAAAGTCGGTCAGACGGCGGTGCCGAAGTTCGGGCAGTCGTTCGGCCGCGAGGTGGTGCGTGCGCCTCGGTCTTGCACATCGCGAAGCATCTCCGTCTTCACTCGTCGCGTCAGTTTCAGCACGTAGGCCGCATCGCGGAGGATGCGATCCACATCCGGGGTGGCCGAGGTCATGCGGGTCGTGCGGGAAGAGGT
>Ga0105046_10000751_pt1 | contig 47103 bp, 38 predicted proteins | sample MAT03_FD_78385 | JGI IMG/M metagenome (GOLD analysis project Ga0105046, IMG submission 78385) | Freshwater microbial communities from Lake Fryxell liftoff mats and glacier meltwater in Antarctica - MAT-03 (megahit assembly) | ecosystem: Environmental > Aquatic > Freshwater > Ice > Liftoff... | reverse complement strand
TTTGAGAGCTTGTGCACCGGCGACTTCGAGGGCGGTGAAACGATCAAATCCGGCCTTGGAGAGTGCTTCAAAAACGGATTTAATGCCGATAACACCTGTGCCGAGGGGAATCAGAGCCATGCCGTAACCAAAGATTTCACCGCGTTTGGCCTCCATGTCTTGGGGCATGTCTTTCCGGAGGACGTGTTCGATCTTCTGCCCAAATTTCTCCACGTATTCGATGGGGTCACCGCCACCGAGCCAGAGATTGCCGGTGTCGAGGTTCAGGCCGAGGGCGGGAGAGTCACATTCATACAGGAGAGCTTCGGTCAGGGGAATGCGGCAAGGGAGACCGGGCCGTGTGGTGCAAAGAGGACTTTGACCCCGTGATCTGCGGCGACGCGGAGGGGTTCAGCCAGTTTTTCCCGGACGCTAAAGGGATTCATGAGTGCGAAACAACCGACTTTGATAGATATAGATGACGGCTCCTATTGAGATTTGGGATCAAGTTTGTGCAACTAGGACTACAGGGAAAGAAAAAAATGAATCAAAAATGAAAAATTTGGAGGAGTAATTCTCCTTCTTACTCCTGTCTCATTTTTGGTTTATGAATCTGCCTCAGATCATGGAAATCTGAGAGAGGCGGCGGTAGAGGCCTTGGTAATCTTTTTTCACTTGGGCAAAGTGGGCATCGATAAGGGAAAGACGTTTGGCTAGCTGGACAGCCATCAAGTAAACGGCGACGGGGTGGTCGAGGGCAAATTGCATGGGATGCTCGATGGTATGGGCTTTAACGGGGGTTAATGCTTGGACGGAGGCCGTGGTTTTTTGATTGGTCAGGCTGGAGACCTCACCAAAGATCGAGCCCACTTCCGAGACGATACAGATTTCGATGTCATCTTTGACGATCCGGACTTCGCCGGAAGCGATGATATAGACATTCCCCGGAGGAGAATTCTGCGTGATGAGGAAGTCCCCGGCGGCAAATTCCTGCTGGGGCAATTCCGCAATGATCTCGATGAGTGGTTTCATATAAATATAATTTCTCGTTCGTTTGATTTAAATTCCAGTGCTTTGAGAGGATGCATAATCACTAAATCGGACTTTTCAGAGGTGTGTGTCTGGGGCATCTTTATGTGATCCATGCCAATGCCGGACCAGTCCATTCTGGGTTTTCATCCATAGGCCGAGGACTTTGTCTTCTTTATGGGGGTGGGGGATCGGATCGTCGGCCTCTGCCATTTGGCTTTGGAGCTCTTCAAAAGCATTTTTACTCTCGATAAAGTGTTGATCAATGGCGACCATACGGCGGGCAAGTTGTTTGGCGACTTCCAGCAGGGCCTCGGGATGATCAAAGGCAAATCGCTTCGGATCGGTGATATAATATACCTCTGTCTGATCTAAGGCTTTCACTGTGGCCGATGAAGGCCTATCTAAAAGCGAGGCGACTTCTCCGAAAAGGGAACCGGGATCATAGACCTCGCAAATATCCACTCCTTCACGGGTGATCAGAACCCGCCCTTGTTTCAAGACAAATACGGGGACATTCACCGTATCTTCTTCAATGAGGACTTCTCCTGGTTCAAATTTTTTAACGGGTAGATTAATGAGGGTTTGGAGAAATGGGGACATGATTTTTTATGGGCTAATATTATGAACATATCTATAAAAGAATTGTGTTACAAATATGTTTGATTTCTCTTCTGAATACATGAAAAGCCAAGTCGCTCACCGTGTCTAGGAAAAATTTTAAGAGTTGATGGAATCAAGATATCTGGTAGTTAAAGGCGCTCTTAAATTTATTTTTACCATTTTAAATCTAAAATACACACATGATTACAATATCCGGCATCTCTAAAGCATTTCACGGTAAACCACTTTATGAGGAGGTTTCCCTCCAGATTAACCGGGGGGACCGGATTGCATTGATCGGACCAAATGGTGCCGGCAAAAGCACTTTATTTGGCATGATCCTCGGGAGTATCGAGCCCGACGAAGGCAGTATCATTATTGAACGGGGGGCGACCATCGGATTTCTTCCCCAGGAAAGTGCCCCGGTGGGAGAAGAGACCGTCATGCAAATAGCGACGGCATCCCTCGACGGCAGCCCGGAGGCCGACCAGTCGATGAGTTATTATTATGAACCGCAGGCAAAACGTATCTTGAGCGGGTTAGGTTTTAAACAAGAGGAATTCGACCGGCCTGCGAGGGAATTCAGCGGTGGCTGGGTGATGCGGGCCCATTTGGCGCGGTTACTCGTGCAGGAACCCGATCTCCTTATGCTCGATGAACCGACCAACCATCTGGACTTGGAAACATTGATCTGGTTCAAAAACTATTTGGAGTATTACCCAAATTCCATTGTATTGATCTCCCATGACCGAGATTTTATGAATGGTTTAGTCGATACGATTGCTGATGTGCGTAATGGTGGGCTGAAACGTTACACCGGAAATTACGAAGAATATCTTGAACAAAAAGCGGCATTCGAGGCTAACCAACTGACGGCCTTTGAGAGTCAACAAAAAGAAATTGAAAGGTTACAGCGTTTTGCCGACCGTTTCCGGGCAAAAGCGAGTAAAGCTTCACAGGCACAAAGCAAACTCAAACAAATCGACCGCATGGAGAAAATCGAGGCCCCGGTCGGCTCTGAAAAAACGATCAAGTTCCGTTTTCCTCAACCCACACGCAGCGGACAGAAAGTCATTACCCTGAAAGATATCCACCAGGCTTATGGGGAAAAAGTGGTTTATTCCGGAATGGATTTCGAGACGGAGCGGGATCAAAGGATTGTCCTTGTCGGGCCAAATGGGGCCGGAAAATCTACTTTGCTCAAAATCCTCGCGGGGGTGCTTCCTTTCCAGTCAGGTATCCGTAACCTCGGGCACAATACCCAGTGCGGATATTTTTCCCAACACCGTGCGGAGACGATGAATTCGAAAAATACGGTTCTCGAAGAAGCCCAGAGTATTACCAAACCCGTGCCGGAACAGACTGCCCGGACGGTTCTGGGGAGTTTCCTTTTCCGCAATGATGATGTCTTTAAACCTGTCGGGGTCTTGAGCGGGGGAGAAAAAACCCGGCTTGCACTCGTCAAAATGCTTTTGGATCCGCCTAACCTGCTCTTGATGGATGAGCCCACCACACACTTGGACATCCCCAGTATTGATGCCTTGGTCGGGGCACTGGAGCAATATACCGGCACACTGGTATTCATCAGCCACGATGTTTATTTTATCCGGGCGATATCGAACCATGTCGTCCATGTGAATGAAGGCAAGCTCACGCAGTACCCGGGGGGCTACCAGTATTATCTCGATAAAACCGCAGCGGTCTCCGAACGCCACGCGATCACGGCGGGCGGAAATGGGGCCAGTGACAAAAAAGCAGTAGTAGAGGCTCCTGAGGCCTCTGGACTCTCGCGTAAGGAACAAAAGCGGATCGATGCCCAGAAACGCCAAACCCTCGCCAAGGAAAGACGGGCTAAGGATCAGGAGATCAAAGCTGTCGAAGAGCAAATTGCTGCACTCGAAAAACAACAGGAAAAAATCACCGAGGACCTCGAAAATCCCGACATCTACAAGGAAGCCGGGAAAGCCATTCATCTCAACCGTGAATTATCCACCGTCACCGACGGACTCGAGAATCTCACCCAACAGTGGGAAAGGCTCGGCCAAGAGCTAGAAGTCATCCAAGGCAAGTCCCCCGCAGCCGATGATTCCCCAGAGTAAAAGATGATCCGCAGTCAGATATAGTATTTATGATATGACGTTAATGTAGTCATTGAGTTGGCGTTTCTTTGGACGGGGCAGAGAGTTTAATCTTTGTAAGATTTGTAGGATTGCTGATTTTTTTTTAAAGATTGTATTTTTAAATATGGTCATCTATTTTTCAGGATAAAATTTATCCTGTTAAAAATAATATGATTTATAATCCATATTTTATGAAGAAGAAAAGACTGTCTGTCGGTTTATATGTTTCACTCTTTGTTTTGATCTCTTTTATGGGGGTGGACTCACTTTACTCTCAGACCGTTATTGACGGAGTGACGGTGGAAACAAATGCCGTTTATTTTATCGGGGACACGACTGCTGGCAATACCCTCGTCATTACCAATAACGGGCAGCTTTTTATTACTAATAATGTGAATGGGGATGCTGCCATCATCGGGAATGGTATCTCTTCCTCGAATAATACGGTGCTGGTGGAAGGGATCGGGTCCCTATGGACAAATGAGGGGAATATAACCATCGGAAACACGGGGGCGGTAAATACATTAACGATTTCTAATGGGGGTAGGGTTGAAAATTTTACCACAATCCTCGGAATTGAAGCAAGCTCTTCGAATAACACTCTTCTTATCACAGGAGCAAATTCTGTTTTGACCAATCAGGATGATATATTGATTGGTTATGAAGGGGCGAATAATTCCATTATCATTTCCAATGCTGGCACACTTGCAAATTGTTGTACCTATATGGGAATGATCTCTCCCTACTCCACAAATAATACGGTTCAGGTAACCGGGGCAAATTCCCTTTGGACCAATGAAGGTACGATTATGATGGGGTTCTTTGGAGGGGCAAACTCGATTACAATCTCAAATGGGGGGCAAGTATTCGCAAGTGATACATTTGTAGGTAACACACAGACATCCTCTAATAATCTGGCGATAATCACAGGTGCTGGTTCTTTATGGAGTAATGAAACTGACTTTGTATGGGGGGGAGGCAGTATGGGTAACTCTCTTTCCATCTTGGACGGGGCGGTTCTTTATAATGATCAGGCGATTGTCGGGCTGGATGTTGATTCCTCAAATAATACTATTTTGGTGGCCGGCAGTGGGTCTGTATGGTCAAATCAGAGCATCCTGAGTCTAGGCGTCGACGGGGCGAATAACACTTTGATTATTAGTAATGGGGGGACTGTTTATTCTACAAATGCAATTGTGGGGCAATATGTGACTTCCACAAATAACCTTCTGCGAATTGACGGTATTGGTAGTCGACTTGTTGTAACTAATAGCACAGGAGGGGGAGTCTTGGATATTCACCAAGGGACACTGCATCTCAGGGGTGGTGAAGTCCTTGCTGATCTCATTGTCGCAACAAACGGGCTCTCTCTCCTTACTGGCTTCGGTAATCTCAATGGGGATGTGCTGGTCGCAAATGGCGGATCCCTCAGTCCGGGAAATAGTCCCGGGATTTTGAATGGATCAAATATGACTTGGGGGAGCGGAGGTATTTATCAGTGGGAAATTTTAGACACCGCAGGAGGGGCTGGAAGTGGTTGGGATTTGATCGATCTCAGTGGCTCTCTGGTAACGGGAAACCCATTTGCAATCAATATTATCTCCATGGATTCATTTTCCACCTACGGAGACACATTAAACTTTGACCCGTTTCTTGATTATCAATGGCTGATAACCTCGGCTAGTTCTATATCCGGTTTTAATGCTGGTGATTTCACTCTTAATCTATCGGCATTCTCAAATACCTTTAGCGGTACATGGTCGATTAGTTCGGACGGTAGTAGTGTTTTTCTAAACTATCATGCCATTCCTGAACCCTCTACATGGGCATTGATTATCCTCGGTGCAATTTGCGCGGGAGGAATGATTCACAGAAGAATCCCAAAACCATCATTACATTAGATAGTCAGAGGGGCTAGCACTCGCCATAGGTGATTTGGATAAATGGCCTTATTCGTTTCTCAGATATTAAATGAGTGTTCAATCATGTCTGATGAATGATATTTGCTAATTTCCATTCTGAGACGAATTTGGGGAATGGGCAATTTGCGCAGTCGGAACGGTCGGCTAGGCAGAAATCCTGATAAATCTGGTGGAGTCCTTGTTTACGGACAATGCCTTTTACTTCCTGGGGAGTGATTTCGAGCCTTTGGCAGGCAGCCCGGATGATGTGGTCGCTTCCAGGGGAGGGAATCCGCGCAAATTGCGCGAATATCATGGTTTGGATACTGGGGGTTTTTGCGCAGGCATAAGCCATGGGGGCGAGGATATTACTTTGGATTTGCCGCCAACGGTCAGCCCCGATGATTTGAAGTGATTTTTTTGCTGGTTTTCCTTTCAGGGTGTAATGGTTATTCCAATATTCATCCTGCACGGGGAAGGTTTCAAAGTCCTCTAACGATGCGGGAAAAGAACGAATCGCCTTTTCGAGTTTCGGGAGTAGATCCCAAACCAATGCCGCCGCCGCTATCCGACGGTGGGGATGGTTACCCGGGCGTGTCGAGTCTAGACGCCATTTGAATAAAAAACCTGCTTCCGCAGCAAATTGTCCTCGATGTTTCCACCAGATATTCCAGAGACCCAAGATATATGATTTCTCGATAGATTCTTCTTTGTTATCGAGATCATAGGGAAGGAATCCACTGAGACCCGTCATGATAGCGATTCTTTCGGCGGGAGTGAATGCCTTTGCGGAAAAATAGGGAAAGACCTTCCTCGCCAAAAGACGGAGGGGCAATTTGTTATTCTTATATCCTAAGGCTTCACAGATTCCTTCCCAGAGGGCTTGCCGTACTGAGGTATTTTCGGAGATCCTATGCCAGCGGGCTGCTTTATTCAAAAACCTTTGGCGTCCGGCATTATCGAGAATCTCTAAAAGTGCTTTGTGGTCGGATTGAATCACCTCGGCACAACGTCCAGCCTCATAATGGGGTAGGGAATCTTGAGCGGATTCCAAAGGGTCATAATCTTCAAAGAGGAATTCCACCGGTTCAGCAATTTGTTTTTGAATGATGATTTGGGGGATGAATTCATGCCGGGAATTCCTGACAAACCTTTCCTTGGTATCGGCAAAATAAGCGACATGGAGGATGACGGAATTATAGGCAGGATCACTTTCATGATTGTGCTCGACCCAGCCCTTGTCGTGGAGATGGATCTCGATATCTCCGGAAAGGGTGTGGTCTTCGAGTTTGATCACGGCATTCTTAAAATCCGGTCCGGCCTCATGGTTCCAAAATCCGGGCTGGATAATTTCCACCGTTTTGCCGTCTGTGGTCGTGAGTTTCTTGATTAATTTGCGTTCAAACCAGAGGAATTGGAGAAAATGTTCGCTCAGTTTAATCCCTCCTTCAGGTGGAGCAAATTGTATATGTGCGGCATTCAAAAGATAGGTGCGCAGTTTTTCATATTTATCTATGTCTTCTGGAATGATCATTTTTCACTAAGACGTACATGGATAAGAAGAGGTTACGTAATATTGCAAAAAACTTTTAAGAAGGTTTCTTGTTTGATGCCACGGAACTAATTAAGAATTTGTATATGTTAAAATTCCTGACAGGACTGATTTTGTTTAAAAAGAGGTTTGTATTAGTGATGGGGACACTGATTTTGACCGGGTCGGTGCTACTGGCAGACTCGATTTATGACCCTTCACAAGAACCTTCCGTGCGGGCCGTAAGCCGGGCTTTGCCTTCGGTCGTCAGTCTGACCACGGAATCCACTGTCACCGTTGTCCGTGACCCTTTTGCGGACATGCTCAAAGAGTTCCAAGGAATGTACCGCCCGCATCCGCTCCTCCAGCAAAAGGAGAGAAGGAAAGTCGACGGTTTCGGATCCGGAGTCATTATTGATTCCAGTGGATATATCGTCTCAAATTTCCATACGATTAAAGAAAAAAAGGATTTAAAAATCCTCGTCGCATTATCCAGCGGGGAACAATACCCCGCGCGAATTGTGGCGATCGACGATAAAAATGATTTGGCCCTGCTCAAGATCGAATCGAAGCTCCCTCTGCCGGCCGTTACAATCGCAAACTCCGACGAGATCATGCTCGGCCAGACAGTCCTCGCCCTCGGTAATCCCTTTGGACTAGATAACACGGTCACTCAAGGCATTATCAGCGCAAAAAGCCGGAATGTGAAGTCGGGGAATTTCCAGTATGAGGAATTAATCCAGACGGATGTGGCGATTAATCCCGGCAATAGCGGGGGCGCGCTCATTGACCTGGCGGGGCGGTTAATCGGGGTGAATGTCTTGGTCCTCGCCAAAAGCCAGGGGATCAGTTTCGCTATCCCGTCGAATAGGATAATCGACGTATTGTGTGAAATTTTCAGCCTCGAAAAATCAAAGAATATCAACTTTGGATTACGTTATGTCCCGATGGATGGGGTCATCAAGATACGTCAGGTGCTCCCTCAGAGTTCCACGGCTGGCGAGCTGGAGCCCGGGGATAAGATTATCTCAGTCGATGGGAAAGCGTTTTTCTCGTTATTCGCCATGCAACAATACCTCGTTACAAATAAGATAGCGGGTGATCCGGTGGAGTTTGTCTTTGAGAGGAATGGCCAAAAATTATCAAAAACTGTCCGCTTGAAGGAATTTACCCAAAATATGGCCTACACAAAATTAGGAATAAAAGCTTATCCGGTTTCCGGAGAGATTATCAAATCAGTGGGACTGTATGATTCGGATGGTTTATTAGTCACCTCTATCTCGGAGAAGTCCCCCGCTTATCTCGCCGGACTCCGTCCGGGAATGATTCTCGCATCAATTAATGGAGTGAACCTGGGATCGATGCAGGCGCTTGAAGATATCCTCAAGGATAAAAAGCCCGGAGAGGTCGTTAATCTTGGGTTTATCCTGATCAGAAAGGGCCAAGATGGAGGTTATCTCCGTCAGGATGCCCGCTTGCAGGTTCCTTTATTATGATATGAGGTCTTGAAAGCCCTCCGTTATTTGGTTAATTAGGTAACTCTTTATGATCAAAGTTGAAAATCTTGTTAAGAAGTATGCAGGGGTTAATGCCGTTAAAGGCATCAGCTTTGATGTGGATAAAGGTGAAATCGTTGGTTTTTTAGGGCCAAACGGTGCTGGAAAAAGTACGACGATGAGGGTTTTATCCTGTTATTTGCCCCCGACCAGCGGACAAATCTCGGTCGCAGGTTTTGATGTCGTATCAGAATCACTCAAAGTCCGCCAGAAAATCGGGTATCTGCCTGAAAGTGTCCCCCTATATACTGACATGCGCGTCAATGAATATCTGCGTTACCGTGCCGCACTCAAAGGGGTTCCTTCCCGGAAAATCCGCGGGGCTGTGGAAGAAGCCATGAAACTCACGGATATCAGCGATGTCCAGAAAAGGATTGTCGGACAGTTGTCGAAAGGTTTCAGGCAGAGGGTAGGGCTGGCCGATGCCATTTTGCATGAGCCCGAGTTATTGATCCTTGATGAACCGACCATCGGGCTGGACCCAAATCAAATCCGACATGTCCGGAGCCTGATTGCTAATCTTTCCAAAAAACACACGATCCTGCTTTCCACCCATATCTTGAGTGAGGTCGAGATGCTTTGCACGCGGGTGATTATTCTGAACAAGGGTAAGATCGAAGCCAGTGACACTCCGGCCAATCTCCAGAAAAACCTTTTAGGTGGGAGTTTGATTAATATAATCCTGAAAGGGCCGGTCGATGAGATTAAAAAAACGCTCATCAGCCTGGAAAATGTCCGCGAAGTAGAGGTAAAAATAAATAATGAACTCGTCGAGGTATCCCTTTGGACGGGCAAGAATGTCGATATCCGTGAGAAAATTTTCGATATGGTCGTCGAGAAGAAATGGAAATTACTCGAGTTGAATATGCCAAAACGGTCCCTCGAAGAAGTCTTCGTACAAGTGACCCACCACGAGGAATAGAACTTTTGTCATGAGAATATTTTTAACATTATTACTGAGGGAGATTTACTCCTACCTCTTGTCCCCCATCGCCTATGTGCTGGGCTGCCTCTTCCTTTTTGTCATGGGGTTACTCTTTTCGTATATGGTGAATGCGATAGCCTCACAACCACAGACTGATTCAGTGACTTACTTCTTCTTTTCCACATTTTGGATCCCGGGATTGATCATCCCCTCGATTATTACCATGAGACTATTTTCTGAAGAGAAAAAGAGTGGAACCGTGGAAATGCTCATGACCGCGCCTGTGACCGAATGGCAAGTGACTATGGCAAAGTTCCTCGGGGCGTTGTGCATTTATTCAACCATGTGGATCGTGACGATTTTGTATGTCATTATCCTTCGTTATAACGTGACCAATCCGGAAGTTTTGGAGGTTCGGACATTTTTTACGGCCTACCTTTTTATCCTGTTGAATTCCGCCCTGCTCATTGCAGCGGGGACGTGGGCATCATCCCTGACTCGAAATCAGATCATTGCCGCGATTATCTCCTTTGTTTTTTCCTTTGTGATTTTATTGATTCCTGAATTGCTGGTGGGAGCATTAAAGGGGAACCATTTTGGCGAAGTGATCCAGTCCTTTTCCGCTTTCACCCATATCGGGCAATTTGCAAACGGGATTATTGAAGTCCAGCCCGTGGTCTTTTACCTGACGGGAACTTTCTTTTTCCTCTTTGGGACGGTTACAATCCTGGAATCCAGAAAGTGGAAGTAATACGTTATGTCTGAACAATCCCCAAAAAAATCATCCTATAAAGAATCCGGCACGTGGGGAGCCCGGGCCAATGGCCTTCTCCAAGTCGTTATTCTTTTTGGTATATTAGCCGCTATTAACTATTTGGCTTTCCGCCATCCTGATTGGTTTGTCCCCACAAACTGGTTTTCCCAGGAAAAGAAAGTCCGTTTTGACCTGAAGCAAGGTTTTCAATATACACTTTCTGATCAAACAAAAAAAATCCTTGGTTCCCTGACTGAACCGGTGGATGTGTATGTTGTTTTTTCCCCTTCGTCGGACATTTACCAGAGGGTGGTATCCATCCTCAGGGAATATGAGCGTTTATCTCCAAAACTAAAGGTCAAGGTCATCGATAAAGATAGGGATTTTTCACAAGTCCGGGAATTAGCCACGACTTACCGCTTTAGCGATGAGGAGAATCTAGTGATTTTCAAATGTGGCAATCGTTCCAAAATCGTTGATGGATATGATTTAGCTGAATACGAGCCCACAGGGGTAGGGTATGGGCAAAATGCGGACATGAGACTGACGACATTTAAAGCCGAGCAAAGATTTACAACGGCATTAAAAGTGGTCATCGATGCAAAAAAGCATGTCATTTATTATATGGTGGGCCATGGTGAACCCACACTCACCGGGACAGGTGAAACGGAATTTGGGTCAGTCGCTCAGGCTTTGGACCGTGAGAATGTCGAAATAAAAGTCCTCTCCGAATTGACGACAAATGCCGTGATCCCGGATGATTGTGATCTATTAATGATTTTAGATCCAAAATCCTCATTTTTACCCCAAGAAGTCAGTGCCATTGAAGGTTATTTGGCAGGACAAGGGAAGTTATTCCTCGCGATTGCCCCAAGGGTGAAAACCGGGTTGGAGCCATTACTCCAAAAATACGGGGTCAAACTCGATGATGATGCGATCATCGGGTATGTGAAAGTCATGGGTGTGCCGGCTTTGACGGAAAGTGCCATTGTCCAGGCCATGAAAGGGCATCCTGTCACCGATGTGATTTCAAAGCAGAATATCAACCTCGTTTTCCCATCCACCAGGACGCTTATCCAACAGGCTACTTCACCGGATATTATTCCCGCACCGAAAATGACCACCCTAGCCACAACCTTCAAGGGGTTTTGGGGTGAAAAAGGCCCGTTGATCGATGGGGCAAAATTTGATGATAAAAGCGATCTCCAAGGGCCATTACCTGTAGCCTTAGCCATCGAGGTGGGTCAGCTTGACAGCAAGGAAGTAGAAGTGAATACCACAAAAATGATTATTGTCGGTTCCGCTCAATTCCTTTCGAATTCCACTTTGCATACAAATTACGACTTTTTTCTGAATTCAATCAATTGGTTGCTATCGCGTGACCAGATGATCGGTATCGCCCCTAAAGCCATTGAGCAATTCTCACTCAATCTTTCAGCAAACCAATTGAATAGCCTGGTGATGATTGTGTCTCTCGGGGTTCCCGCACTGGTGGCCTTGATCGGGGCGATTGTCTGGGTGCGGAGAAGAAAATAAAAAGTGCGGGACTTTTCCCTCAGATGGATAGAACCGGACGAGCCAGTGGAAACAGGGCTCGAGGGAAGTTTCCCGAAACCTCTTTTGGGGATTTTATCATCACGGGGATTCTGCAGCGCAAACGAAATTGAGGAGTGCCTTAATCCCAAACTCAAACTTTTGAATGACCCGTTTGAATTACCCGGGATGGAGGATGCGGTTGCTCGGATACTGGAGGCCCTCGATAAACAGGAGCAAATTGTTGTATTTGGTGATTATGATGTCGATGGAGTGACCTCGACGGCATTACTTACACTTTTTTTCAGGCAGCTTGGATTCAAAAATGTCGTACCGTTTTTACCCCACCGGATGGAAGAAGGTTATGGCCTCAGTGCCCCGGCAGTCCGCCGTTATCTAGAGAATCATACCCCCGGCCTTTTTATTGCCGTGGATTGCGGGACAAACTCGATTGAGGAAGCCCGTCTGATCAAGGAGGCCGGTAGTGACGTGATCATCCTCGATCACCATGAGATTTTGGGGGATGGGCACGAGGATGTATTTAGCGCATTGGTTAATCCTAAGCTTACGGGTGAATATGATTACCTCTGTAGTGTAGGCATCGCATTTAAGGTCGCCCACGCCATTCTGAAACATTTATCCGCAAGCGGACCCGAAGCCGCGCAAATTGCACGGAGTATTGATTTGAAAGAATATCTCGATCTCGTCGCCGTCGGGACAGTGGCCGACATTGTTCCTTTACGTGGGGATAATAGGATACTTGTCTCAGCAGGTTTAAAAAGACTAGATACGACACCACGGCCAGGGTTAGTCGCATTAAAGGATGTTTGTAAAATCAACGCGCCAGTGGGGACCTATCATATCGGATTTATGATCGGACCCCGGCTAAATGCCATGGGTCGGCTCGAAAGTGCTATGGAAAGTTTAAACCTCCTGCTTTGTACCCGTCTGGAGGAGGCACGGACGATGGCCGTGGAGATGGATCAAATGAATCGCGAGCGTCAAGCGGTGGAACTCGAGGTCTTTCACCAGGCTCAAGAGGATGCGGCCAAGATGTACTCTAATGATCCCTCGATAAATACCTTAGTTTTAGGTCGTCCTGATTGGCATGCCGGTGTGGTCGGGATCGTGGCTTCACGGATATTACGGGAGTTCCACTTGCCGACCATCGTCATTGGGTTCGATAAGGGAGGTCAGGGCAAGGGCAGTGGCCGTAGTATTGAAGGATTTCATCTCGTCGAGTGCCTTGAGGAGTGCCAGGCGATCCTGACGAAATTCGGCGGCCATGCTATGGCCGCAGGGATCACGATTACTTTTGAGCGTCTGGAGGAATTCCGGGAAGCCTTCGACCTCGCCGCAAGCCGGGTTCTTACTGCGGAAATGTTGGCCCCGAAGTTAAAAATCGATGCGGAACTCGCCTTTGATGAAATCACCCCTGGATTCATGGACTGCCTTGCGAAGCTGGAACCTTTCGGTAATAGTCATCCTGAACCTGTTTTTATCGCGAGGAATATCCAGCTGGCCTCTGAACCGAGATTTATCGGGAAGGACAAAAAACACCTCAAGCTCCAGCTTAAAAAGGGATCAAAGAGTTTTGATGCGATTTATTTTCGTTTTGACCAAACCCTTGACCTAGGCAAATTGCAGGGATTGGATATTGCATTTATTCCCGAATGGAACCATTTTCGGGATGAGAAAACGATTCAACTGAAGATAAAAGCCATTCGTGAGCACCAACCCCGATAATACACATCCCCTTGATGATCCTGTACATTTTTTGAAGGGGGTGGGGGAGCAACGGGCGAAGTCTTTTGCAAAGCTCAATGTCACGACCATCCGCCAGCTCCTCTATCATATTCCCAGGCGTTATGAAGACCGGAGCCAATTCCTCTCTTTGAAGAGTATCAAACCGGGTGAATTCATTACATTCCGCGGAAAAGTCCTCGGGGTGCGTTTGATCCGACTTCGTGGAGCCTACCGTTCGATTTTTGAAGTGACTATCCAAGAGGGCCGAGCACTCCAAGCCATTGGCACAACAGTGGCCGCACGCTGGTTTAATGTGCCGTATTTCCAGAACTTCTTTAAAACGGGTGATGATGTTATCCTTTATGGAAAAATTAAAATCGACAGTAAAAACCGGTTAACCGTCGATCACCCCGATTTTGAAGTCCTCGAAAAGGATGAGGATGAATCCATCCATATCGGGCGTATCACCCCGGTTTACCCAGCATCAGAGGGCTTACCCGTGCGTTTGATTCGTACACTCATGCACCGCACACTTGCGCAATTTGCACGGGACATCGAGGAGATTTATCCTTCTGGGTTTATCAAGGAGCTTGATATGTTTGAACTCCGCGAGGCTGTCCAGAAGGTTCATTTTCCCTCATCCCTAGCCGAAGCATCCAAAGCAAGGGAAAGGCTCGCGTTTGATGAACTTTACCTGATGCAAGTCGTCATTTCCCAGAAACGCGCCAAAACAATGCTCGCTAACGGGATCGCCCACGAACTTAACGGAGCCATGACATCCAGACTCCTCGGGAATCTGCCATTCTCCCTGACGGAAGCACAAGAAAAGGTGATCAGGGAGATTACCACCGACTTGAAAAAGCCCCATCCGATGCACCGACTCTTACAAGGTGATGTGGGGTCCGGGAAAACTGTGGTGGCTGCCCACACCATCTTGCAGGTGATTGAATCGGGTTATCAGGCCGCACTCATGGCGCCTACGGAGATTTTGGCTGAACAACACGCGATCAATTTCCGGAGATGGTTCGAGCCCCTCGGCATAAAGGTCGCATTACGCACGGCGAATAAGAAATCCAGCCTCAAACTTACGGATTCTGGACATGACCTTTTTGTGGGGGGAGAAACTAAAAAATATCCTGACTTGGTTATAGGCACCCACGCCTTGATTCAGGATTCCGTGGAGTTTCCAAAGCTCGGGCTGGTGGTGATTGATGAACAACATAAATTTGGGGTTCTACAAAGGTCGCGGCTGACATCCAAAGGCAAAGGAGTCGACGTCCTTGTCATGACTGCGACCCCGATTCCTCGGACCTTGTCATTAACCCTCTACGGTGACTTAGACGTGTCCGTGATCGACGAGATGCCCAAGAATCGTGGAGTGATCAAAACAGCCGTTCGCAAAGATAATAAACTTCCCGAAATATTTGATTTCATGAAAAAGCATTTGGCCAAAGGGCGACAGGCTTACATTGTTTATCCCTTGGTAGAAGAGTCGGACAAATTACCACTCAAGGCTGTGACCAAGGAATTTGAGAATCTCAAAGTCGTATTCAGCGGATTTAACCTTTCCTTGCTGCACGGGAAACTCAAGTCCGAGGAAAAAGAAGAGGTCATGCGCGGATTCCGCGCCGGGCAGACACATATCCTCGTGAGTACAACGGTCATTGAGGTGGGAGTGGATGTGGCGAATGCAAATATGATGTTAATCGAGAATGCCGAACGCTTCGGACTGGCCCAGCTTCATCAATTGCGCGGGCGCATTGGCCGAGGGGAACACCATTCATTCTGCATTCTGGTCGGTTCTGCCAAGAGCCTCGAAGGTTATCAACGCCTCAAAATCATGGAGGAGACTGTGGACGGTTTTAAAATCGCGGAAGCCGACCTACAGATCCGTGGACCTGGGAATATTTTTGGAACAGAACAAAGTGGACTGCCTCCGCTAGAAATTGCCGATTTGATTAAGGATGCAAAAATCCTTTATCTAGCCCGTCAAAAGGCCGGGGAATTAATCGCTCTCGACCCCGATTTAAAAACTCAGGATAACAGGCCTTTAAGGAACCGGATTAAGGAAGTTTATGGGCGCTCCAAAAGTCTCCTCGCGGTAGGTTGATTTTCAAAATAAGTATTTTTCAGACCGCAGGAAGGGGGTGCTGTCATCGTATGTGCCTGATCTTAATGCTGATGCGTTTGTCTGGAATGACCATAAGGACGATGATGCCGTCAAACATGTTAAGGAGAACAAATCACTCAGGATCAAGTGTGTCGATGACCAGAAGAATATCCCAAAAGGATAAAAAGCTCAGCACGTCCATTTTTCATGTTGAAAGTATGTCTTATACCGATTACTATGCACTTTATTATCAAGAGTCTTTAAATTCTTTTTGAATATTTGCGTGTTCTCTGGATATATCTCTCGGAACAACTTGCTGCAATACGGACGGGTGGCTGAGCGGTTGAAGGCACCTGACTCGAAATCAGGCGTAGGGGTAACCCTACCGTGAGTTCAAATCTCACCCCGTCCGCCATTTTATTTTTCACGACAATCACGGGCTTGTTTACCGGTGGCATCACGGAAGGCTTTGGCGAAATGTTGGCTGGAGGAGAAACCGGTTTCCAAGGCGATTTGCGTGATGCTGAGGTCGGATTTCTTCAGGAGGTCAGAGGCGGCTTTGACCCGCTGCCGGATCAGGTATTGGTGCGGGGAAACACCGAGTTCCTTAGTGAAGAGTTCGACTAAATGATTTGGGGAAATGGCACAAAGTTTTGCAAGGTCATTGAGAAGCCATTTTTCAGAATATTGGGTTTCAAGGATATGCATGGCATATTCTACCGCCCGATGGTGGAGAGGAATCATGGGTTTTATCCCATCGTTAGAAAAGAGCCGGGTAGCCTCCAGAATGAGGGAGAGGATCGATGACCGTATCCCCTCACTTCTGAAGGGGAGATTCATGGACACTTCACGGATCATTTGACGGAAAGGACCAGCAAGTGTCTGAGCATTATCCGAGGTTAGACAACTATTACTTTTCCATATATTCATGACAGGAATACCTGATATTTTGAGGAAATCAGGGATTTTTATGCCGCAAAATATGTAATGATGTCGTTTTTCCGGGCGGTGCATCCGGTGTTTTACGCGGGGTGCGGCCGCAAAGAAGCTTCCAGGATCGAGAGGATATTGTTTTCCTTGTTCGGTTTCCCAAACTGTCTTTCCGTCGAGTTGGAGATAAAATTCCCATGAATTATGGTTATGCCAATTTACGAGCCAATCAACGGGAGCCCACTGTTCACCGACATGGGTGAGGAGAGGCAGACTCGGGTCTGGTTCCTCAGAGTGGAATCCACTCAGTAAATTTTTAGGGCGAAAGAATACCATGATTATCCGAAGATTATATACAAAAAACGGAAGCTCTTGGAAGTGATAATCAGAAAAACGGGTAAGCTGCCTATAGAGTGCAAGAAAAATAACTCAAAACCAACCAACCAAAACATCCTTATGCCTACGCCCCGTGAAATCGTCCATCAAACCCTGAATTTTGAAAACCCCATTCGTGCACCACGCGATATGTGGGACTTACCATTAAATAAATGGAAATATCCGGAAGTTTTTGAAGAGTTGGAACGTGATTTTCCGAAGGATATGTTCACCGTTGATCCCCAATTTAAAACTCCATTAAAGACCAAAGGGGATCCTTATGAAATTGGGCAATTTACAGATACGTGGGGATGCGTTTTTGAGAATATTAATAGGGGCCTCATTGGAGAGGTCAAAAATCCACCCGTTAAAGATTGGTCGACTGATCTGGGTAAAATAAGGATTCCAACGGAATGGTTGACGATTGACCGTGATGCGGTGAACCGGCAGTGTGCTGGAACTGATCGTTTTGTCATATACGGACATGCTCCACGGCCTTTTGAACAACTCCAATTCATCAGGGGTACAGCAGACTTGTACATGGATCTGATGGATCCGTGTGATGAGTTAATCGACTTCATGAAAAAGATGCACGATTTCCATTGTGAATATATTTCGTTATGGGCCAAAACGGATGTGGATGGGGTATTCTTCTTCGATGACTGGGGTTCCCAGATTTCCCTTTTGGTTTCCCCGGCTTTATGGAGACGTTACTTTAAGCCCATGTACCGCGACTTTGTGCAAATTGCCCATAGTGCAGGAAAGAAAGTATTCATGCACTCAGACGGATATATCTTAGATATCCTACCAGAATTAATCGAGGTCGGGGTGGATGCCATTAACTCACAGATTTTCTGTATGCCTTTTGAGAAATTAGAGCAATTTGCTGGTAAAATCACATTCTGGGGAGAGATCGACCGTCAAAATCTCTTAGTCAATGGCACAAAAGAACAAATTGATGAGGCTGTCAGGAAAGTCCATAAACATCTTTGGAAAAAGGGGGGATGTTTTGCCCATTGTTCATTTGATGCCGGTTCAAAGCCAGAAAATGTGCGTCAAGTGTATGAGTCATGGGAGAGTATTTTTGCTGCTAAAGGCAGTATCATTAATCATGGGTAAAACGTGATACGGAATGTGGGGTAAATAAGAACCAGTCGTTTGCGAGGGTATTCACTGATTGTACTGGTGCACAGTCCCCTAGAAAGTGGCATTAAAAGAGTGAGTCATGAGGGGGTGGTAATAAAAAAGGGTCCCGTCGGGGAACCCTTTTTTTTGAAGAAGTATGGGAGACACAGGGCTAGAACATAACCTTGAAAAGAAGTATTCCTGGATAACGGTTACCTTCGACTTTTGTCCAGTAATTAAATTCATCTTTGGTTAATGAGCTATCTTCATTCTTATCTATTTCCCAGAAAAACTTTACAATCGGGGCATTCTGATCTTCGACGGCATCGGCCTCACTTTTAGTGATCTTACCGTCTTTATTTGTGTCAGCCTGTTCAAAAGTAATTGAGGCTTTTGTTGATTTAGAATTTTGTGTCTCATCAGCTGAGAGGGCGGATGGGATCGAGCTAGACAGTGCACTTACCGCAATGAGTGTGATGAAGAGGTTTTTTTTCATAAGTTGTATTCCTGATTGGGTTAGAATGAAATGGACATGACATTCATCCCGCTTCCACCGGGGTTATTAGATTCATCCCCGGCCCAACTGTCATATTCGGACTGGTTAACCCAGCTATTTTGAGGAGGATGATTAATTCCTTGGAAAATGGTTTTGACTTCAGGGCTTTGCTGGACAGTTTTATTCATTTCATCCATGGTCACTGCTCCGTCATTATTGGTATCTGCTTTGGGATGTTTAATGGCGACCTTGCCTGAAACATTGTTTTTACTGTCTTGAGCATTGACCTGTTGAACTTCGTTCTTAGTGACTTTACCGTCCTGATTGACGTCATAACGATTAAAAGTTTTTGCAGCATGATGATTATTAAATTCTTCTTGGCTGATTTTGCCGTCGCCATTGGTATCCAAAGGAGGGACTTCATTTGGTTTTGAAGTACTACTGGCGGCAGAGGAAGATGATGCAGGAGTAGGTTTATTGGTCGTCGTTTGTGCAATGACAAAGAACCCAGATAAAAGGAATACTGCCGATAAAAACATGAAATGTCTCATAACTCCCTAAATAACAAGGCAAAGTAAGCTTTTGTCAAGCTTTGATAGGGCGTTTGGTCTCATAACCAAGTTTGGTTATAAACAATTTGTGCCAACAGAAAATTAGGGTCGTGATAAGTAGATTCACCCTTGGTGATAAAATGATTACTGGGTACAGACTCTCGTTCATCACTTTTTACTTCATACGATGTTTATACAGGGGGCTAAAGTATGGGGCTTCTTAAAGGCATGATTCAGGGCTGATGCTCATTGGGGAGATTGTAGTAATTTTTTACCAATAGCCTCCTGAAGTTTTGCATCGGGAGGATAAAGTTCCAAGGTCTCTGGAATGAGGTCCTTCTCACCGAGTACGATCCGGATTTCCTTCATGTGCCTGCGTGTATTAAGGGATGCACCAAAGCCACCTCTCAGGAGAGTCGGGAGAATGGAAGGGCCTTTTTTGATCAGGGATTCTTGGGCAGCATAACGGACGCTAAAGTAGGGATCGTTTAACATTTTAACCAAACGGTTTGTCGCTGCCATTTCAGGACAGTAAGCGAGGGCTTGGGCGGCGCGGATACGGACATTTTCCCGGGGATCGTGGCTGTATTTCATGGCAAAGGGGTAAGCCGCCGGGGCTTTGAGATTAGCTAATGTATAAAGACAGTTACCGGCAAGTTTCGGGTTTTCGGCCAGCTTAACGATTCGAGGGATGGCTGTTTGTCCATTCAAGCGCGCAAGGTAAAAGAGGCATGTTCTTACTATATCGATATTTTCAGACTCTAACCCTGTAGTGAGTGCCGGAATGGCCTCATCTTTGATTTGGTCGACCATTTGCTCCACGAGTATACGGGGGATGATGTTTTTTGAATCCATGCGACTGATGAGATAGGGGAGGTGTTTTAAGGGATTCTCTTTGAGTTCTTTTGCCGCCGCATTAGATTCTGCTTTTTCTTGTTCATTTGAGGGGCTCCTATTTGCCCGAGCAAAAATAATTTCTGTGGGATGGTTAAAGTCTATTTCACGGTAGGGCGTAAAATAGGTTTTTTGTTTCTTTGTGAACATTTGTGATAGAGGGGGACGCGGTGATTTTCTACTCATCAAGGCATATTGGTCGAAGGGTTTCTGGGTATCGATGCCGACCCCATAAAAGGGTTTGAGCCAGGTCATATTGTCGATCCATCCCTGTGAATAAGTGTCATTACCCGAGAAATCAAAAAGGCCGGCAATGGCCCCGTATTGTCTCCTGTCCCCGTTTTGACCCGAGCCTTGGGTATCATAAAAGGATTCACCCGAGTAAGAATCATTACCCTTAAGATCGATCAGGAAAGCTACAGAGTTATTGATTGCCGCCCCTTGGGCTGTGCTAACAGCCTTGTAGAGGTCATCTCCTCGGACATCCCGCAGGATGCCCGCTGAATAATCATGGGCCCCACCCTGGCAAATCGATCCGCAGGTATATTGGTCATTTCCTTGTGTATCAATCAATGCTCCTGAAGCGAGATGAATCCCAGCTCCTTGAGCGTATTGTTTCGATTCATACTTATCATTGCCCGATGAATCAAAAAGGATGCCCGTAGAGTACCAATACCCGGCTCCTTGCCCATAAACGTCGGCTTTATAGGTGTCATTACCGAAAAGATCCCTGAGAATCCCGATTCCTCCCCCGAACCAGGGTCGCATTCCAATGGAAAATCCTTGGGACATGGTGAATTTATGCCCGGGAATCCATCCGACGTCATTATCACCAAGGGCGATATATTCATCATTTCCATGTTGGTCATCAAGGAGGCCAAATCCTTTTACTCCGGCAAATCCTTGGGAGTAAGACAGTGCCTCATACCGCGTATTTCCTTCCATGACCTGGCGGAGGATGCCAGAACCAAATAGTCCGGCACCTTGGACCAGGGTTTTTCCTTTGAAACTTTGTTTTTGCCCCATACAAGATTCCAAGATTCCTAAACCGAAAAATCCAAAACCTTGCCCGCAACTCCCACATTCAAATGTGTCATTGCCTTCGAAATCCACTAGGACACCGAGGCCAAAAATCCCCGCTCCCTGCACCCCGGGCAATTTGCTCCGGTACAGGTCATTGCCTCTCCGGTCCAACACTACGGAGATAGGTAAACCCTTAAGGCAATTTGCTCCCCCGGCATTATTGAGGTAGATGTCGTCACCCCCGAGGTCAATGATCAAGAAGGCATCATCGGTATATGTTTCAGAGCCTGTTCCCGACAGATAAACTTTGCCGAGCGGGGTTTGAAAACTAACATGAAAATCATTTTGATAATCTACAGGGAGATTCCAAAGGAGTTGTTTGATTTTATCGAGATCAGCCAGGATCATAATCGCGCCTTCGCGGAAAGAGGCTTCATCATAACCCTCTGATGCATCAAAATAATCACGGATCGTTTCATCATCCCGTATCCCGAGCTCTTTTTGTTTTTTTAAGAGTGTATCGAGTTTGTCCAACTGCAGTCCTGACTGCCGGATAAATCCGAGTCCATCCTTATCTTTAGACGGATTCAGATAATCAAAAAAAAGGGAAGAGAGAACGGCTTTTTTATTTCTCGGCATGGATTGATTGATGAGTCCAGCACCTCGGTCACAGGTGGAAAGGAGTCTTTCCAAAGGGGGGATCAACTCTGGAGGGATTTGTTTTTTGACATCCTCGGGAATGGTCGATGCCGTTTTGACTGGAGGGATGGGGATACTCAATCTGCTATTGATCTCCCTTTCCCGGAATGAAAGATCTGCAATTTCCGCCAAGGCCGATGCTTGTTGGATGCGGTTATTCAAATCATAGGCATAAGTCTGCAGCCAGAGGGGTTGCTGGAGAGTTCTGCGGACTTTTTCTAGGACATAGTCGGATTCTGCGACATCTTTTTTGAAGGATAAGTCAGTGACTCCAAGTTTATTGGCTGCGAGGGCATCATCCATTGTGTTCCCCTGGACACAGTTCATTTGCATGATTAAAGAAAAGAGTATGATTTTTGATGACGAGTTCAAAACTTTGAATATCATAAGGATGTTCTAAATATTATGATTGAATTTAAAGATTACTATAAAATTCTCGGGGTGGCTAAAACTGCCACCCAAGACGAAATAAAAAAAGCTTTCCGTAAGCTTGCCCGCCAGTTTCATCCTGATGTCGCCAAGGACAAGAAAATGGCGGAAGAGAAATTTAAGGAAATCAATGAAGCCTACGAGGTTTTGAGTGACGCCGGGAAAAGAAATAAATATGATACGTTAGGGCCTGACTGGCAAAGTGGGGGGATGGGTGGATTTGGCGGGGCTCCCGGCTCCGGTGGGATGAGAGGGCCAGGACGTCCACGCACCGCCCAAGGCCCAGGCGGTTTTGAGTACCATTTTAACGGAACAGGATTCAGCGACTTTTTCGAGCAGATGTTTGGAGGATCCCGTGGTGGATTTGGCGGTGAGGATGACGAGGCTATCCGCGGAGGAGGATATGGAGGAAGGGGAGGGTATTCTGCCGAGGGTAATGATATCGAAGGTGATATCATGGTGACTCTAGAGGAGGCCCTGAAAGGTTCAGACCGACTGGTAAAGGTGCAGAAGACAAATCCTCAAACAGGGGAGGTAACCCCCGAAACTTTCCAAGTCAAAATCCCGGCAGGAGTCAAGGAAGGCCAAAAGATACGCTTGGCTGGGCAGGGGGGCAAAGGAGTCGGGCGAGGAAAATCAGGAGATCTCTATCTTCGTGTCCGGTTTACAAAGCATCCAGACTTGCGCGTGCAGGACTCGGATATCTATTATGATTGTGAACTGATGCCGTGGGCCGTGGTACTCGGTGGAGAAGCTGAAGTCCCCTTGATCGAAGGCCGCGTCTCCGTAAAAATCCCCGCAGGGGCTCAACACGGGCAAAAACTCCGGCTCCGGGGTAAAGGCCTACCCAAAGGCAAAGAGGTCTATGGCGATTTTTATGTGGTGATAAATATAGAGGTTCCCAAGACCGCTACGGACGAACAGCAAGAGCTTTGGCGCAAATTGCAGCAGACTTATGAGTAGTCAGGTGAGTGCCTCTCATCGCCGTAAGTTAAGGATGGGAGAGGGATGAATTGACTTTTTTGATATTCTTCCAAGCTGGAATTAGTTTTTCTCAGGAATATCAATATGACACTTGACGGATAATAAAATATGACAAGATTATGTAGCAACCCTAGGAGGAATTTTTAATTTATGACGACCCCCCAGAAAACATCGCCAAAAATGAAAAAGGTCGAAGTGGAAACTCTCCTGAAAGCGGGGCAAAAAGCTCCGGAGTTCAAATCAGTGGATGAAACGGGTGCGCAAATTGCCCTGAAAGATTTCAAAGGAAAGAAGGTGGTCCTTTATTTTTATCCAAAAGACGATACACCCGGATGTACCACCGAGGCTTGTGCTTTCAGGGACGGTTTCAAGGAAATCGCCAAAAAGGGGGCTGTGATCCTCGGGGTCAGTCCGGACCCGGTCAAAGCGCATTTGAAATTCAAAGAGAAATTCAACCTTAATTTTTCCCTCGTCTCGGATGAATCAAAAACCATTTGTGAGGCTTACGGTGTATGGAAAGAAAAGAGTATGTATGGCCGGAAATATATGGGGGTAGAACGAACCACATTCATCATTGATGAAGTTGGAAAAATTACCAAAATATTCCCTAAAGTCAGTGTTTCAGTGCATTATGGTGAAGTTCTTGATGCGTTAAACTAAAGAAGACTTGTTTTGACTCGTGAATTTTGAAGATTTTCCCAGAATGCTCTCGCACGCGGGGGCACTTTGTTTATAGCGTTGAAGACACGATTAAGCTTTATCAGAATTCGTAAGATATTCTTTTTACCTGTGGAGGACAGACTGCTGGGCAGTACCGTTTCACAGTCGCTTACAAGCCCCATTTACATCCGCTGAATTCCCCGCGCGGACATTGTGTGAGTTTGGCTGCTCCTTATGATCATAAACACCACAAGGGGGTGATGTATTCCTTGCGTGCGAAAGGAATGAATTTCTGGGAGGAAATAGAAATCACTCCTGCCGATAAAGTCGGGCGACAACGCCATGATTCATTCGAGAAAATCGTTGAGAGTGGTAGGGAAGCCGGATTTGTCGAGAAACTGACTTGGCTTTCGGCTGAATCCTCGGAGATATATTTTACGGAGACGCGTTCGGGTTTTTGCTCATATGATGGCACACTCTCGGCATTCATTTGGACTTGGAAAACAGATTTAAGCGCACAACGTGACATGATAATGGTGAAAAGCAATTGGAGTGAACCTCTGCCGAATGGTCAAACGGTCAATTACCACGGGTGAGCAGTCCGGTTTGGCTGGAATTTTGTCGGGACGATCGGTTGGAATATCTTGAAAATGGATGGCAAGACACTGGCGATGGCCGAGGGAATGGGCAAAAAGGCGAGTTCAGTCGAAATGATCGGAAATATGGACGGAATACACCCGATCCCCAAAGTCAGCGTCAAAATGCACAATGATAAGGGGTATATGTGTTATGTCCGTGACATGCCCTTTCCATTTTACAGTCTCGGGCCGACAAATGAATCCGAGGTTATCTTGAAAAAAGGTGATAAAATCGAGGATCACTATCAAGTGAGAGTCCAAGATTTGTAATCGTTATTTTACGAAGTCTTTTTTTTGCTGAATGGGGATTACTTTAAACGGTCGCCGAAAAGAGAGGTTCCTATACGTACGATGGTAGAGCCTTCTTCGATGGCCACAGTGAAATCCCCGCTCATGCCCATGGAGAGGACAGGCAGTTGATAACCGAGATGGGATTCTAATCTGTCGCGCAAATTGCGCAGATGAGCGAAATAAGGCCTAGCTTTTTCTGGATCATCGGAGTAGGGAGCCATGCACATGAGCCCATGCAGTTCCAGCCGAGGCATTTCATTGACTGCTACAGCAAGTTGCTCCAGGGAATCAGGTTTCACCCCAAATTTAGTCGCCTCACCGGCGACATTTACCTCGACGAGTACTTTTTGGTTTTTAGCGGCTTTTTCTGCACATTGATGGATCTCAGAGGCGAGATTTAGGGTGTCCACGGAATGGATTAATTCAGCAAATTGCACAGCTTCCCGGGCTTTGTTTGACTGGAGATGTCCGATCATATGCCAGCGGATGCTTGAGGGAAGAAGGGGGACTTTAGTTTTGAGTTCTTGAATTTTGCTTTCCCCGAAATCCTTAATTCCACTACGATAAGCATCTTCCATGGCATCAAGGGCAATCTTTTTACTGACGGCTAAAAGGAGGATATCATCCGGGGAACGACCAGATTTTGAGGCTGATTGGGCAATTTGCGCGTGGATAGAGTCTATTCTTTCTTCCAAAGTCATAAGGGTACTGTAGATTAAATCAGGACAGAAGGGGAGTAATTTTCATGACCTAGATCTTGCGCTCTGTGTCTGGAATGCCTAGATTCTGCCTCAGTCATGCCGACATTAACAAACCAGATGGAACAGGCCTCAACAAATTTAGCCGGATCATTCAAAATCGATGATCTACCGGTTTCGGCCCAGTTAGGAAGGACTATTGAAGCAATCCGGGATTTTACTACAATCCAAGTATGGTTTGATTTCTTTCAGATTTTTACGCTCGGTCTACTATTGGGATTACTTATTGTCTGGTTTTCCGACTATCTCATGAGGTTTTTTGTTTCACATGAAAGAACTCGTCTTAGCAGGGATATTGTAAAAGCGGTCCGTTGGCCGCTGGCTATTCTCGTTTTTTCCTATTTCCTGAGTGTCGGGGTGGATATCCTTTATTTGCCAGGGTGGTTATGGAATAGGATTCATTTCACACTTTTCCCGGCGATATACGGATTGGCTTTTCTTATCGGCCTTTTCCGGATGATTGATGTAGGTGCGGATATTTACCTGAAAACACAGAATGTTGAGGAATCAGATATTGATGAACAACTTGTTCAGCTTTTGGTTAATATACTCAAGGTGCTAGTGATCTTGATTGTCGGGGTATTTATTATTAATGCCATTGTGGGGTTGGATAAAGTTATTCCCCTTTTAACTGGTTTGGGATTTCTAGGGGCTGCATTGGCACTTGCGGCTCAACATACCTTGGCCAATGTTTTTGCCTCTATTTCGATCCTTTTTGACCGGATTTTTAAAGTAGGAGACAGGATTCGTTTTGGGGATTATGACGGGTTTGTGCTCAAGACTGGGTTGCGCAGTATCAAGCTTTCTGCCATGACGGGAGAAATAGTGACATTGCCGAACCGTGAAATTGCTGACCGCCAAGTCCGGAATTTGACGTCCAAAGGAGCCAGCTTAATCGACCTCGCCATCGGCTTGCCGTATTCGGCCTCAAGGAAGGATATTGAACGTGCAATTGCTGTCCTCAGTGCTATTTATGAAGCTCATCCACAGGTCGTCAGACATACTACCCTTTTTTCAAAACTGGGCGATTACAGTTTGGATTTGAAGAGTTTTCTTTACGCAAAATACAAAAATTCTGGGGAATTTAGCCGGATTGTTTCCGAGCTGAATTTGGAAATTAAGGAAAAATTTGATGAAGCAGGATTATCCTTTGCTTTTCCTACACAAACGATAGAAATTAGCAGATCTGTAGCAAATAATAAGGTTTAATTATTTTCTTTAACGACAAGACAAGGTTTCTGTATGGCAAAACAAATAGTTGAAATGAATGTGGGAAAAGTCACCCAAGAGGCAGGAGATACAAAAACTTTCCTACTGCGTTGGCCAGAGGGAGTGGATTATGACTTTAAGACTGGTCAATTCATTACTATATATCTTCCTGAAGATCCGAAAATAAAAAGGGCTTATTCCCTGTCATCCTGCCAATATGATCGTGGTTGCTTCGAAATTAGTGTCAAACGTGCCGGACACTTTGGAGCCCTTCTCAATGATGTGATCAAGGAAGGTTCGAAACTCATGGTGATTCCACCGGTGGGTAAATTCAACCTTCCGGAAGATCCGACAAATGATGTCGTCATGATTGCAGGAGGGAGTGGGGTCACCCCATTCCGTAGTTTTATCCGCCACATCAACCATGACAAATTGCCTACCCGCGCGGTTCTACTTTACACGGTGCGGAATCCCTTGGAAATCATTTTTGATGAGGAGTTCAAGCAACTCGCTGTTGCTAACCCGAATTTTGAGTTCAAAGTGACTTGTACACGTGTGACTGCCGAACATGCTTATACGGGGCCAGTATGGCCCGGGCACATGGGACGGATCAATGCCGAATGGATTAAGGAACAGATCCGAGACCTGACAAAAACAGTTTTTTACGCTTGTGGGCCAACGGATCTTGTTCTGGCCACAGAGAAACTAGTCGTCGAAGATCTCGGTGTCCCTAAAGCCCAGATGCGCCTCGAAAAGTGGGGATAACCTCAGACTGGGGATGCAGAGCCCTGCTCAAGGGTTGTTACTTGTCCGGATAAACTCGGACTGGCATAACAGTGGGAACCACAAGGCTGTAATCCGAGGTTCTTAAAAAGTCGCTGGTACATGAGGGTGCTTCTTTTGAGCATGTTTTGGGTGTCGCCGGTAAGGGGTTCATCACTCGCATAGGCTTCAAGAAAAGCAATTCCGTCCAAACGGGGAATAAGCACTTTTAATCCTTCTTCTAACACCAGGTCAGGCAGGTAATACAGGATGTCACTGCAAATGATCATGTCATAGGAGCCTGATAATACACAGGGCGGGGGATGATTGAATTCCCCGAGTACCAGATTCCGCTTTTTTCCAAAATGTGCCACAGCATAAGTGCTCGAATCCATTCCCGTATATTGGATTTTAGGCCGCATTTTTTTGAGAATGGGTTGCCACTGTCCCTCTCCACATCCGACATCAAGAATGGTTCTTACCGGGCGTTGGAGGTAATACTCGGTTACACCTACGACTAAAGCCGCTTTCCTCATGGCCGTATTACGAGTGCTCACTCTCCGCCCGGGCTGTCGGTACCACTCGTCAAAGTATTTTTTATTATAATGTTTTTTGAGATAAGTCATAAATGATTGAATGATTGCACATTAAAAAATTTTGATCTGTCAGTATAAGGTGGTACGACCTTCTCCCTAAATGCTCTAATTCAAAACAAAAAAATGTCATCAGTACATAAAGAGGTTTGTAAAGAGATTCTCATGGCTGTGCAATCCGGGAAATGACGCGTGGGGTGAAAGGCTTCCCTACGGGCGGCATCTCTCGGCCCTTTGACTCAAGATCAGCTCCACGATTTTTAGCGAAGAGAATATGACGGAAGTAGAGAAAAAGAGGGCGCAAGAATCCGTGAGAGGGTTAAATTAAGAAGTGCCTAAATACCGAGTGAATTTATAATCAAGTTTGAACGCGAAACATTAAAGGAAATTATGAGAATCATACGTTATCAAGACAGTGATGGGAAAATAGATTATGCTTCAGAGCAAACAGACGGTACAGCCTTTATCATCGAAGGAGATATATTGGGTGAATACAAAGTCTCCACTCAAAAAGCCAATGTGTGCAAATTGCTTGCCCCGATTATTCCTTCCTCCATTTTCTGCATAGGATTGAATTACAAGCTGCATGCCCAAGAAACGAATGCGAAAATTCCTGAGGTCCCAGTTGTATTCATGAAAGGAATTAATACCATTCAAAATCCCGGCGATCCGATTCTTTTGCCAACTCACCTCAAAAGTGAACAAGTCGATTATGAATGTGAACTAGCCATTGTTATTGGTAAAGCGGCAAAGAATGTGAAAAAGGAGGATGCCCTCAAGTATGTGCTGGGATATACATGTGCTAATGATGTGAGCGCTCGGGATTGGCAAATCAAATTTGGAGGCACTCAGTGGTGCCAAGGAAAAACATTCGACACATTTTGTCCTATCGGACCGGCGATCGTGACAATCGATGAGATTCCTCATCCAAATGATTTATCAATTAAAACAATTGTCAGCGGGAAGACTCTGCAGGATTGGAATACCAATGATATGATTTTTGATGTGCCCACAATTATTGAGTTTCTCAGTGGGAGCAAAACACTTTTACCGGGCACTTTGATTCTTACAGGTACACCTCATGGTGTAGGTATGGCCAGGAATCCAAAGCGTTGGCTTAAACAGGGAGATACTGTAACAATCGAAATTGGAAAAATCGGCACATTAAACAATCCCGTCCTAAATGAATAATCCATTGGATCAAACGGAGAAAATGATAGTTTTCCCACTAAGTAGCAAATTGCTTAATACCCGGAATTCCCCCCCCCCTAGTTTTGTAATAAAGTGAAGCTAATTGTGTCGTTGTCAGGATGACGCTCTAGCTCGACACCATTTTCAAGAATCTGCATGATAAAATGAATATGATCTCCTTCTTTCCAAGGTAGTTGATTTAGGGGAATCGCGGCCTCAAGAATATTCTGATGTTTTGCACAGCAAACTGCCTCAAGAGAGAGATAGTTCTCACCGTCAAAACTTATTTGGGTATTAAAGGAGGGATCTAGGTCCCCATTTAAATCGAGGGTTAACCGATAGGAGACTGGTTTGATGAATTCAAAGCGCAAATGGCATGGTTTAAATTTAATAAAGTCTAGTGCCAGGAAAAGATGGGTATGATCGTAGCCAAACCGGATCGAATTAACGATCCTCTCCCCACGGAACATAGCCCCTTTTTCACCACCGGCTTGGAGAAGGCCAGCTCCTTCCCATTCAGACAGGGATGAAATCGTCCCGTCAATGATTGGGGTCATCATTTGCCGCGGTTGTTGCGCAACTTGCTTTGATTGATCCCGTTGGATAGGGATACTTAAGACATGAGGGGGTTCGGCTCCCAGATAACGATAGACATTTTGTAAATGGATCCTGAAGAGTTCATCAAAAAGCATATCACAGTCAGTATTAAAATCAGGTCCAAACCACCAGAACCAATCACTTCCCTCAGCCGCATAGATCGAGTTGAAGGCTTTTTTCCGTACATCGTCAGGGACATTACCCTCATTGATTCTTTTGATCAGGAAATCATGGGTTGCCCCGAGGAGATTCCAAGCGGCATTTTCTTCGTAATCATCGCCGATCCAAATGTCAAAATCGCTATTAATCCATGAACCGGTATGGAGGGTAGATATATTTTTTGTTTTAGGGAAAGCCTCGAAATAATCACTTCCACGGACGGTTTTAAGCGTTTTACTGGAGGCAAGGGCATCATAGAACTTCCTCAGAAATCCTTCGCCCCCGTCAGGGAAATGTTCCCAAGCATTCTCACCATCAAGAATTAAGGCGATCATTTTGTTTGGAAAATCTGTAACTGATCCAATGTGCTCCATATTGTGGAGGAGGTACTCGGCGGCCTGTTGGGGACTGTTTTTGGATGCGACAAACCCGATAAAGTCGGAGAGGGGACGTTCGCGGAAAATAGCATTCACCTTGCTATCACCGTAGGATGCGCTCCATCCTTGGAATAGCTCCAAATGGTCGGGTTTATGACCTCTCCAGGCGGGGTCGTTCTCTAAGCTACTAAAAAGGTTGGCTTCGTCGGTACAGAAATACTCGATACCCACTTCTTTCATGAGAGGGATTAATTCCGGGGCGATAGAACCCTCGGAGGGCCAGAGCCCTCGGGGTTTCCGGCCAAAGACTCGCTCATGTTGTTCTACCGCCAGACGGAGTTGGCTTTCAGCGTCTTCCGGATGGGAGAAACGTTTGGGCAAATTGCGTCCTGGCATGCAGCGTTTGGCGAATTGAGTATCGTAGATCAGGGGCAGGATGGGGTGGTAAAATGGGGTGGTGGTCAGTTCAACTTGGCCTTTGGCCTCGAGTTCTGCATACTTTCTCAAGACCAGCTGCATGATTTCGAGGTGGATGTCTAGAACTTCGTTTTTTTCGTCTTCTGTAAAATCCCGGCCCTTTTTCTTGAGAGTGGTTAGACGTGGAAAATAATGTTCTGCCCGGTAGCCGCACCAACCTAGGTTATACCAGACTTGCAAATCCAAGAAGTCCTGATTACTCCATTCTTTGGCAATTTGCCGAGCATTCTCCGGGCTCATGGAAAAGCCGCGTTTTGTGAGGAGTTCATTATAGCGAGGGAACGGGCGGATAAGATTATCCCAGTTTATCTTAAAGAAATTATCCAGTAAGATGGCTTTTTCATCCAAAGTTAATTCTCCGGAGGGCTTCCGGGACCATTCCAGCCAAAGATCTTTAACTTCTCCAGATGTAATCTCGACAATTTGTTTTACCAAGACAGGGGTCAGGTTGAAATTCATCCGACAGGCAGGGTAATCCTCCAAGAGGGTGATCATATCGAAGTATCCCTTGACTGAGTGGAGACGTACCCAAGGCATCATGGCTGTTTTTGTCAGGGGATTGACATAATCAGGCTGGTGCATGTGCCAGAGGATAAAAACATTAAGCATAAATAAATTCCCTTAGGTGTTTAACTGGATAAATCAAAAGAATTAGCAGTTTTCACGCCGAGAACAAGAAAATGAATATCTTATTATTTGCCGAAATTCAGATAGGTATATTCCTGTAACCCACGCTCATAATCATCCAAAAGCTTCATCCCCTCAGAGGGGATCATTTTATTTTGCTTAATAGCCGCATCCACTTGGTTTTTTACGGAACGAGAAAGCTCCACCTCACTATATTGTGTAAGGGCCAGGACTTCGGCGATGGTATTGCCACGGATGATATCTTCTACATAGTAACCACAGGGTTCATCAGGTTCCAGGAATACGTGGAGTTCGTTGACACGACCAAAAAGATTATGCAGGTCTCCCATGATATCCTGGTAGGCACCCATGAGGAAAAAGCCTATATAATAGGGTTCGTTGGGTTTTACTTCATGGAGTGGCAAGGTTTCGCGTGATTCTTTTAGTCCGATGAATTTCTTAATCTTACCGTCCGAGTCGCAGGTAATGTCGACTATACTTGATTGGCGGTCAGGTTCTATATTCAGTTTATGGATCGGCATGATTGGAAAAAGTTGCCCCACAGCCCAATGATCTAGAAGAGACTGGAAAATGGAGAAGTTACACATGAGCTGATCACTCAGTTGGGTCTCTAAATCGCTGATTTCTTCTGGTACATAAGACTCATGCTTAGCCTTTGCATAGATTTCACGGCAAATTTCCCAGTAAAGATTTTCAATTTTGGCTTTAAGCTTGAGATCGGCCATGCCTAAGTCGAAAAGGTCTTGGACATCATCCTTGATCTCCTTGGCATCGTGGAAGAGTTCCATGTAGTTTTTTGGTAAACCTTTGTTGGAAACACTTTCCTTGATGCTCTTGAGTTCATGGACCAATTTATGATCCTTTTCGATGTAATCAGGGGCCGTGTCAGGGTCGGCTTTTTCAATGCTGCCAAAGACATTCACGATCAGAACTGAATGGTGGGCGACGAGTGCCCGTCCACTTTCGCTGACAATATTCGGATGAGGCACCTTTTCCGCATCACAAATCTCTTGAACATTAAAAATAATGTCGCGGGTATATTCTTTTAATGAGTAATTGATCGAGCTTTCGTAGGATGAGCCACTACCATCATAATCCACACCCAGTCCGCCTCCCACATCGATATATTCAAGGGGATAACCCATTTGGTGGAGCTTTGAATAATAACGGGCGGCTTCGCGTGTCGCCTTTTTAATCGTCAGAATATCGGGAACCTGGGAGCCGATATGGAAATGGAGGAGCTTAAAGCAATGATTTAATTTGCGGCGCTTGAGCATTTCACAAGCCTCAAGGAGTTCCGGGGTCGAAAGACCGAATTTCGCATGTTCCCCGCCTGAGGTGGCCCATTTACCCGCCCCTTTGGCTTGGAGACGGACGCGGATCCCGATCCAAGGCTCGACATTCATTTCTTTGGCGACTTGCAGGATGAGTTTGAGTTCTTCAAGTTTCTCTACAATGAGGATGACTTTTTTGCCTAGTTTCCTGCCGGTCAAGGCGGTGCGAATAAAAATGGGGTCTTTGTACCCGTTACAGACAATCAGACTTTCCGGATTCTTATGCATGGCTAAACCCGCAAACATCTCGGGTTTACTCCCCACTTCGACTCCGAAATTATAGGGTTCACCAGCATCGAGGATTTCTTCGACTACTTCGCGGAGTTGATTGACTTTAATGGGGAAAACACCGGTATAGAGGCCTTTATATTGGTAATGGCTAATGGCCTCCCTGAAGGCTCCATTGATTTGGTCAACGCGGTGTCGGAGGATATCCTGAAAACGGACAAGTAGAGGAAATCCTAACCCACGTTTTTTTGCTTCAGCAACAAGCTCCATAATATCGATTGAAGCCCCATTTTCTTGGAGTGGGGTGACCTCGATATTTCCTTTTTCATTGATGCCAAAGTATTGGTTGCCCCAACGGTCAACATGATAAGTTTCAATGGAGTCTTTAACCGACCATTTTGATGGGCCGGTTCCTTGTGGATTTTCTTCAGTGGCTTTGCTCATTATTTTTTGTCTGTGAAAGAATCTATAAGACAGGGGCGCAGAAATTCAACTACACATTCATAAAAAAAATCATTTTTCATTTTTGTCACAATTTACGGAGCCTGTTTCCGTTTTAGATATTTGGAGGATATTCAGCTTTATCGAGGTGAATTACTTTTGGAAAAGCTCTTGCTCCTTGCCCTTGTGATCGTTTAAAATCAGGGCAGTGAAGAAAGATGTCATCGAAATAAGGGTCAAAAAGCTATATCAGGTTCCCCAAGGGTTTGCTGTTTTTGTTGGCAATGATAATAAAACTTTTATTATTTATGTTGACGGGGGTGTAGGGAGTGCCATCGATATGTTTTTACAGCATATTCCCAAGGAAAGGCCCCTGACCCATGACCTTTTAATCAATATTATGCAAGGACTAGGGGCAGTATTAGATAGGGTTTTGATTAATTCGATTAAGGGAAATACATTTTATGCTAGGCTATTCATAAAATGTGAGAATGAATTGGGCAAAAAACTCATTGAAATCGACTGTCGTCCAAGTGATGCACTCGCATTGGCCGTTTATTATAAAACAAAGATATTTTGCGGCAAGGATGTGTTGGATTCCGTAGAAGATGTCAGTCACATTCTCCAGAAAATTGAATCACAATCCCTTGATGACATTGATTTCAGCGGGGAAGAGGGTTAAGCGAAAATGATGAGCCTGTCGGAATAAAGTGAAAAACCCGAACAAACAATATTTGAATAGTGCGTCAATCGATCTTCTTGTCGGCTGCGGCTTATGGACACTGCCACTCTTTGCACTTACTTATCTGTTAAATTTACAATCATTGATCGGTGTAGGATTCTTCTTTTATTTTTTAGGAAACTTCTCGAATAACCCACACTACATGGCCACTATCTACCGGGCTTATGGGAGGAGGGAGAACTTCGAGAAATACCGTTTTTTTACTATCTACATAACGATGATTGTCTTGATGACAATTATTGTTGCCCATAGTTTCCCCCTATTTTTCCCCTTGGTTTGGACTATTTATCTTATCTGGAGTCCGTGGCATTATACAGGCCAGAATTACGGTATAGCCATGATGTTTGTCCGTAGGGGAGGCATAAATCCTGACCCCAAAGAGCGCAATTTGCTCCATTATTCATTCATCGCCTCCTATATCTGTTGGTTGGTTGATATGCAAAGTAGCGGAATGGTGGATCCCTATGTTTTGAACTTAGGCATTCCTCAAGATGTAGCCGTGCCTTTACGGAGCATTTTATTGGTTATTTTCCTTGTGTGTGGAGTCTGGTCTTTGGTTTCCATGTCGAGAAATGGTGAAGCGCGCAAGTTGCTTCCGGCTACAGTTTTACTCATGACCCAGTTTTTATGGTTTTTAGCACCTGGAATTATCAAATTTATGACAGGCGGTAATCTTACGCCGACTACCTATGCTGGGGGAGTGTTGGCTTTCATGCATTGCACACAATACCTTTGGATCACGAGTTATTATACAAAAAAGGAGATGGTTGTTACTCAGGGAAAGGATCAGAGGGGATGGAGTCCGTGGCGTTATTATGCGATCCTATTTATTGGAGGGGCCGCTTTATTCCTGCCCGGCCCGTGGTTAGTGAGTTATGTTTTTAATTTTGATTACATGAAAAGTTATCTCATTTTCTTTTCCTTGGTAAATCTTCACCATTTTATCCTTGATGGGGCAGTGTGGAAGTTACGTGACAAGCGAGTGGGTAAATTACTTTTGGATACGCCGGAAAAATCCACTCAAGGTATATCGCCGTTAGATAATGGGCGTCAGAAGTCTCTCATCCTCTGGAAAGTTACTGGAGCTTTTGTGGGGTTATTTCTCACACTTTTAGTTGCGGCAGACCTTCTGCAATATTACATGACCCAATCAGATTCTACAGAGAAACAACTAAGCTTGGCTGGAAAAATCAATCCAAATGATTCCCGTGTGTATTCCGCCCAGGCCATGAAGTTTCTTGATCAAGGAAATGCGCTTGAAGCGAGTAAACAAATACGTATTGCACTAGCACTGGATTCTTACGGGGCAAAATCAGATCAAATATTAGGAAACTCCCTGATGGCCTCATCTAAGCTGGAAGAGGCATTTATTCTTTATAGTGATATGGAGAAAAAATATCCACAATGGCGTGAGGTAAGCGGTAGTCTAGGAATAGTGGCACTACAAACAGGACACTATGATATTGCCGCAGATCGCCTGGGGAAGATCTATTTGCGTAACCCCAAGGATATGGGGATTATTTTACCCCTGTCTATTGCACTTCAAATGAATGGGGAATATGAAAGAGCTATACCCCTATTAGAAAAATATATTGCGGTGATGAGTCAACAAAACGGGCATGCTGTAAATGTACGAGATCATATCCAAGCAGCTATTTCGTTGGCAGATGCGTATTGGCATGTAGGCAGGCTTCAGGATGCCGTTTACTGGATGGAATTAGCACACGCGGGTGCACGAGAGTATCGTCTGCAGGATATGGAAATGACAGCAGGAAAATATCTCGACGAAATGAAAAATTCATCTGGTCCTCGACGTTGATTTCAAATTCAACAACGGACAATTAAAGGTAATTTGCTGCCTTATTCCTTAAAAGGTCCAAGAAACGGTTTGCACATGGGGGGAGGGAGCCCTTCCAAAAGGCGGCAATGGGTAATTTGGGGAAATCCTTGAGGACAATTTCAATGAGTCCTTTGGGCGGTTTAAAGTCAGGCCGTTTGACTGATAATCCCCAGCCGAGTCCCTGATTGGCATACGCCTCAACTAATTCGATTGAACCCGCTTCAATTGTTACTGGCCAAGAGTAGCCCAAAGATTCCAGATGGCTTTGGAAGAGGGAAGTGAGTTTTTCATGGTCAGGGAGGGAAATAAGCGGAGGGGCGGCCAGTTTGATTGCTTTAAAAAGATCCTTTTCATTTTTGATATATGACAGATTAGAGGGGATGAGAGCAATCATGGGGAGACGGATAATTTCAAGACTTTGAATACGGGGGGGGAGGTGTTGCTCGAGTACTGTTATCGCCAGATCAGCATCTCCTCTATCCAGTATATCGATTGAACCAGATTGATTCCTGTCAAAAATCCTCAAGACTACATCCGGCATTTCCTTCTTCAGTTGTTTAAAAAGATCAGGAAGGTATATTTTTAAGAATTCACTGACACCGGTTATACGGAGTTGGGGTTTCAGGTTATTGAAGATTAATTCATTAATATCTTTTATCCCTGAAAAAAACGGATTGATAAAATCATAAATACGTTTTCCAGCTGCCGTCAGAGAAAATGGTTTTCTTTCAAAGAGTTTTACTCCCAGTGATTTTTCTAAGGAGATCAATTGAGCACTGACAGCCGGTTGCTGGATACCATAAGGAATATGACGGCAAGCTTTGACGATTCCCCCGTGTCTGGCTACATAGTAGAAGAGTTCAAGATGGTGAGTATTGACCATGGGAGATATATAGCATTATATAAATCGATACATAAATAAATATTATCGATTATTTTAATTGATAAAAATATGTACGCTTTTTCATATGGATAAATCTATTGATCAAGGTTCCACTTCACTTTGGCGAATATTATTCGCCCAAGCTCAAGTGGTTTTTAATGATAATGCGGCCAAACTTGCTTTGGTTGGAGTCATACAGGTTCTTCTGGCTTCCGATACTCAAAAGGCGGCAATTTGGGTCGGGGTCATTGCCGTGTTGTTGGTTTTACCATTTGTCCTCTTTTCTCCACTCTGTGGGTGGATGGCGGATCGTTTTTCTAAGCGTGATATTATGCTGCGTTTATTATTTTTTCAGGTCTTTGTGATGGGCTTGATGATAATGAGTTTACTCATTCAAAATCTTTATCTTGCCGCTTTTTCCTTTTTCCTCTTAGCCGTGCAGGCGACGATTTTTTCTCCCGCAAAACAAGGCATACTCAAAGAAATTGTCGGTTCCAAAGGATTAAGTATGGCCGTGGGGTGGATGGAATTATTGACCATGTGTGCAATTTTATTAGGAAGCTTTGCAGGGGGATGGGTTTTCGACCGGTTTCTCGGGCAGGGACACTCCACTTGGGGTGCAGCATTATGGGTGATCATGATTCTCTCTATTTTGTGTATTCTGACCATTGCTATTTTCCAGCCTGTGGTTAGAACCCCGTCCCAGATGAATGAATCCTTCGAGTGGAGGATCACCTACAGTCACTTTTATGCATTAAAGCATTTATGGCAAAATAAGGCATTGAGTCTGGCATCCTTGGGAATTGCCTATATCTACTCCTTAGGAGGGGTTTTTTATTTAGTTATTTTGCAGGCTGGTCGTGAAGTTTTTGCCGGCAAGGCTGGAGCTACTAGCCAAAGTGGGCTGAATCTCTTAGTACTTGGACTTGGTGTTGCTTTGGGTGCAATTTGCGCAGCATTATGGGGAAAAAGGCGACTGGAGATGGGGGTGATTGCAATTGGCGGATTAACCATGCCTCTATTCCTTTTTTTGTTGGGATTCTTACCCGTAACTACAAGTATATTTAACTGCGTATTATTTTTGGTGGGTGTATCTACAGGGCTATTCATCGTACCGTTGAATGTATTCCTGCAGGATAATGCCCCCGAAGTGGAAAGAGGCCGGATTTTAGCAGCCACGAATTTGATGACTAATCTGGGAGGCGTCTTCTCTGTGGGGGTCTACCTCTACATGTCGAATGTTTTAAAGCTTTCTTCCGGTACCCAATTTCTTATTCTCACATTCCCCACATTAGTTGTGGCACTCATTGTCCTCAGGTTGCTGCCTGAAAGTTTAACCCGTGTGATAACTGTTTCAGTATTAAGCCTCTTTTATAAAGTCCATGTACAGGGAGAAGATAAAGTGCCGAAGAACGGGGGAGTATTATTGGTATGTAATCATGTGAGTTATGTGGATGCCTTTATTCTCCAGCTCGGGTGTCCCCGGATAATCAGGTTTATCTCCTATGAATCATTTTTTAAGATTCCTGTACTTGGATTTTTCCTCCGACTGTTTAAGACAATTTCTATTTCATCAAAACATGCAAAAGAGGCCATTCGTGTATCATCTGAACGCCTCAAAGGGGGCGAAGTAGTCTGCATTTTTCCTGAAGGAGAATTAACCCGCACAGGGAAAATGCAGGGTTTTAAAAGAGGGTTTGAACTCATCGCCAGACGAGCGGGAGTGCCTGTAGTCCCTGTCCATCTCGATTCCGTGTGGGGTTCGATTTTCTCATTCAGGGGCGGGCGTTTTTTCTCTAAGCTGCCCGTAAGAATCCCGTGGACTGTGACCGTATCCTTTGGGGAACCAATTTCGCCTACAGAAGCTGATCCTGTCGTCGTGAGGCAAAGAATTATGGATTTGGGGGAGGAGGCTTTTTCTTCACGGCCAGAATTGAAAGGGAATATCGGTTATGAGGCAATGAATTGCCTGAAGAGAAACCCTTTTAAGTGTATTATTGTTGATCGGACAGTTGAACGACAAGAGATGAACCGCATCACACTCTTATCAGCTTCATTAACATTGGCAAGTTACCTCAAGAAGAATATTCCTGATAAAAGGATTGGCATTATTTTACCCCCGGGTATAGGCGGGAGTATTGTGAATCTGGGTGTAGTGTTGGCGGGAAAAGTCCCTGTTAATTTAAATGTTACAGCTGGGATGGCATCTGCTAAGGCATGTTTAAAAAGGGGAGACATACGAACAATCCTTTCTGCTGAAATAGTTCAGAGAAAGTTCCCTGATTATCCATGGACGGAGAATACGATTGATTTTGGAAAGTTGATTAAGGGCATTCCTAAAAGCCATCTTTTAATCAATTCTCTCTTGGGTTTCATCTTGCCCGCCCGCCTACTGGCATGGGTAAAAGGAATATCAACTCAGGGGGGGAATGAAGAAGCGATTCTACTTTTTACCAGTGGTAGCTCAGGGGAACCCAAAGGGGTAGTGATCTCCCACAGCAATTTGCTCGGAAATATAGGCCAGATTAATAGTGTGGAACTGATCCAGCCTTCTGATTCAATTTTAGGATCCTTACCGCTTTTTCATAGTTTTGGGCTGAATGTCACACTCTGGTATGTGTTTCTGAGGGGGTGTAAGGTTGTTACTGTTCCATCTCCCCTAGAAGCGCGTAAGATTGCTGATGCTGTTCGGGAAGAAAAAGTCACAGTCATGTTGAGTACGGCGACTTTTATCCGTAGTTATATGCGCAAACTGGAGACTGGAGATTTTGTATCTTTGAGGTTTGTGATTGCAGGAGCTGAAAAAATGCCCCTTGAATTGTATCATTCGTTTAAAGAAAAGTTTGGCATTGAAATCCTTGAAGGTTATGGGCTGACGGAAACTTCTCCAGTCAGTAATGTAAACTTGCCTGACCCAGTCATGGGGCTCGGGGAAAATCTTAATCAAGTCGGACATCGTCTCGGGTCTGTAGGACGTTTATTACCCGGACAGACGGCCCGGATTATTAACCCTGAAACCTTCGAGGAAATGCCCCTGACATCCACCGGCATTTTAAAATTAAAAGGTCCCAATATTTTTAAAGAATATCTAGGGGAACCTGAGCGAACGGATTTAGTGCTCCAAGAGGGCTGGTTTTCGACCGGGGATATCGCCCGTTTTGATGAAGATGGATTCATGTATATAGAAGGGCGTTTATCTCGGTTTAGCAAGATAGGCGGGGAAATGGTGCCTCATGGGACCATTGAAAGTAAGATAGTTGAAGCTTTAAAGATAGACCAATTTGATGGTGTCAAAGTAGTGATTGTGGGTGTTCCTGATGAGTTTAAAGGTGAGACATTAGTACTTGTAACATCTGTTGATATAAATAGGGATGAGCTTAAGAAAACCTTATCAGAAGCGGGATTGCCCAATCTATGGATTCCTAAAGTCATCAAAAAGGTAGATGTTATTCCCATATTACCAACCGGAAAATTAGATTTGGCCGGTTGTAAGAAAATCGGAGAGTCTGAGTATAAAAAATATTAGCCACCAAAAACTCTTTTGATGTTTGACTGCATATTTAAGAGTATTGGAACAGATTAGAGTGATTTTGAGGGTGGGGTATTATTCAATAATTTCAGGATTCGTTCTTTCCCATGGGGGAGTCTTCGCCCTGAGAGTGGAATGATGAATAATCCAGTAGGCGGTAGCCACAAGGACACCTCCTATTAATGTCGCGATGAACCATAACCATGGGCCGCCAAAAAAGACGCCTGCATTTCTTAAGCGCAATTCATCCGCATCTTTGAGTACGCCAAGGGCAAAAAGGAGATGAACAAGGGCGATGGCCAGTACAGAGATGAGATATATCAGAATTAAGAAACTTCCCGGGATAAGATTAGAAAAATTAAAATTCATAATAAAGATTACCCGCGAGGTTGATAGAAGGGAATAAAAAAAGCGGCTAGGAATTTCTTCCGAGCCGCTTGAAATACTATTTTTGAGGAATTAACCACCAACTTCAGCGCGTGCATCAGATGCTAAGGCTGTTGACAGGTATCTTTCCCCGGTGGAACAACCGATTGTGACAATCAATTTCCCTTTATTTTCAGGGCGTTTTGCGACCTCAATAGCCGCGACGACATTGGCTCCAGTGGAAATACCAACCAAGAGACCTTCTTCTTTAGCCAAACGGCGGGCCATCGCAAAGGCATCGTCATTCGTTACCGTGATCACTTCATCAATGATATCCATATGTAGATTATCAGGAACAAAGCCTGCTCCCGTCCCTTGAATCTTGTGAGGGCCGGGTTTAACGGGTTCGCCATTCCTTGTCTGGGTAATAACAGGAGAGTCTTTGGGTTCAACAGCAATGGCTTTAAATTCTGGTTTCCGAGCTTTAATAACCTCAGAAATCCCGGTAATAGTACCACCAGTACCGACTGCCGAAACAAGAATGTCGATCTTTCCGTCGGTATCTTTCCAGATTTCTTCTGCAGTCGTTTTCTGATGGATATCAGGGTTTGCTGGATTTTTGAATTGTTGAGGGATCCAAGAGTTAGGATTTTCCTTGTGGAGGGCTTCAGCTTTGGCAATGGCACCTTTCATGCCTTCGGCGGCAGGAGTGAGGACAAGCTTGGCTCCCAGCATTGCCAAAAGTATCCGGCGCTCTATGGACATCGTTTCAGGCATGGTGAGGATAATTTTATAACCTTTTGCAGCAGCAACAAAGGCTAGGGCGATCCCTGTATTACCAGAAGTGGGCTCGATAATAAGTGTATCCTTCGTCAAGATACCTTTCTTTTCAGCGTCATCGATCATTGCAGCTCCGATACGGTCTTTGACACTTCCTAGCGGGTTAAAGAATTCGGCTTTAACTGCGACTGTAGCCTCTAAACCTTCTGTAACACGGTTTAATCTGATAAGGGGAGTATGTCCGATAGTTTCAATAACATTATTATAGATTGGCATAGTTTATTTACTTAAAGGTTGATTGATTATGGGAAACATAGTTTAAATCCCCGATAACAACAAACAAAGCTTTTAAAATAGATGAATAAACAATACTCAGTTGATAGGAATTTACGCCCCACCAAAGCTGTTATTCTTGCTGCCGGAAAAGGCACGAGGATGGGAGCGCTTACTAAAGACCTGCCTAAACCGATGGTTGAGGTGAATGGAAAACCTGTCTTACTTCACATTATTGAAGGATTAAGGGATGCAGGTATTAAAGATATCTTTATTATTACCGGATACTGTGCCGAGGTAATTGAGGATTATTTTCTAACCGGTGAGAGAATAGGCGTTTCAATTTCATACGGCAGGCAAATGATTCAGGATGGGACAGGTAAAGCGCCTGAAATCGCTAAGGAATGGGTCGGGAATGATAATTTTCTTATGACTTATGGGGATATATTGATTTCCCGTGAAAATTATTCAGGAATGCTGGATGGCTTTGCAAATAGCACCGAAAGAATAGAATCATTGATATCAGTAAAAAAGGGAGAGGATGTGAAAAAGGGTGCCGTCGTGATTTTTAACGATAAATTTTTAATGACTGATCTGGTTGAAAAGCCTAATGACCAACAACTGGCGGAATTAGAGGCGGCTGGAAAACTAGGAGACGGAAAGCCGATTTGGTACAACGCTGGTGTGTATTTATTTACCCCCCAAATTTTTATTCACACAGCGAGTATCGAGAAATCACCCCGCGGTGAATATGAGTTGCCTGATGCAATACGGGCGTTTATCAGCAATGGCCAGAATGTTTTAGGTTACGAGATGCAAGGGCAGTGGGTGGATGTCCGTGACCCCAGCGTTTTAGAAGAGGTTCAAGGAATTAAACTATAGAAATCGGGCTTATTGGTAATAATTTTGTCGTAAAAATAAAAAGAGCTTGCAGATTTTTCGAAAAAGTCTCATTGTTCAAAAAGGTTAAGCGGGTGTAACTCAGTTGGTAGAGTGCAACCTTGCCAAGGTTGATGTCGAGGGTTCGAATCCCTTCACCCGCTCCAATAATCGTTTGACTCCCATGCGAGTTTCATCTTCACATAGCTTCTACTTTCTTATTTTTTTAACTCAGGAAAAGGAATAAATATTATGCAAAAAGACCATTCGTTCGTAATACATGTCACAGGACGTCATGTTGATATCACTCCGGCACTTAAAGAATATGCCCAAAAGAAGGTAGAGCATTTATCCCCAAATTATCCTCGTATTCAAAGTGCCCACGTTATCCTAGCGATTGAAAAACACCGCCAAAAAGCCGAATTTGTATTGAACTGCAATAACCATATCGTCATTGAAGCCCATGAGACGACGGATGACATGTACGCATCCATAGATTTGGCAATCAATAAAGTCCTTCAACAAATGAGGAAACATAAGACGAAATTGCTCAAAAGTCATCGCCCCCGTAAATTTGAGCCTACTGAGATTAATATGCCCATTTATCGGGCTGATTTTCATCCGATCACTGATGAAGAAGAACTAATTAAACCACGGGAGATTCATTCCGAGAAGGTCATGATCAGGCCTCTTTCTCTCAATGAAGCTATTTTAGAAATGTCTATTAATGAAAAACAATTCCTTGTATTTTTTAATACGGATACGGAAATTGTAAATATAGTGTATCGGAGACAGGATGGGGATTTTGCTGTGATTATTCCGACAAAGAAATGATCTGCTGATTATGCCAAAGCAAGTAGAATATATAACTGTTGATGATTTTTACCGTAGCTATGCGGAATCTCTGGGGATTGAGCTCGTGAGTGGAGAGGGCGGGTTATTCCGGCGAATTAAAGAGGCTACAGTGAATCGCCCTGGCCTGGCTCTTGCAGGGTTTTTCCGCTATTTTGCGGATAAACGAATTCAAGTTATCGGTAGTGCTGAGTCCACCTACTTGAAATCTTTATCTGCGAGTGAACAAGTCAAAAGAATCAGATCTTTATTTAATCGTAAAATTCCATGTCTCATTTTTGCCCGTAATCTCCTGCCGAGTAAGGAAATTATAAAACTATCAAATGAAGAGAATTTTTCGTTATTCAGGTCGACCCAGGTGACCATGCAATTGATTAACAAGGCAACATTGGTGCTTGAAGAGCATTTTGCGCCCCAGACCAGTGAATTTGCCAGTATGATCGATATTGCAGGGATAGGAGTATTGATTAGGGGGAAAAGTGGAATCGGAAAGAGTGAATGTGTTTTAGCCCTGATTGAACGTGGCTATTCTTTTGTAGCTGATGATGTTACCTATATTAGATTAAGGGAGAGAAAAGACCTGATCGCTACCTCGCCTGATATCACACGGAATCATATTGAGGTTAGGGGGATAGGGATTATCAATGTCGCCTCGGTTTTTGGGGTGCAGAGTATTACAATCGATAAAAAGGTTGAACTCGTTGTTACTTTAATCGAGTGGGATGAAGCTCAAAACGTGGATAGAACAGGTTTGGATACATCCTATTACGAAATTTTAGGACAGAAAGTCAGGCATGTCGAAATACCTGTCCGCCCAGGACGAGACATAGCGAGATTGGTTGAAGTAGCGGCGTTGGATTCAAAGTTAAAGTCATTCGGCTTGGATTCAGCAAAAGATTTTAATAAACGCTTGATTGAAAGAATGAATTCAAGTAAATAATCTATTATGTCCAAGACGGTTGAAAAACAAGATAATGAAATTACAAAAGAACTTACCATTCTCAACCGTATGGGATTACATGCACGACCGGCAGCCATGTTTGTAAAGACTTCTAATAGCCATAAATGTGAAGTTTGGGTGGAGAAAGATGGTGAGCAGGTAAATGGCAAAAGTATTATGGGACTGATGATGTTGGCGGCTGGTTACGGTTCGAAACTTCGTGTGACTGCCCGTGGGAATGATGCAGATGAGGCAATTCGTGATTTAGAGTCTCTTTTACTCCGTAAATTTGGCGAAGAATAGCTCGTTTTCACTTCCTTATTTAATCATAAACGTATTTTTTTTGATAATCTCAATTTTTTCTATTGAGAGTCACATTAAAAGACTCTAATAGTCTATTCATCCCTATGTCAGATGAGCAAAATCAAATACAATCAGAGCAACGTTTTCAGGGAATAGGTGTCTCACCTGGAATTGTTCACGGGAAAGTAATCGTTTTCGGACGTTATACCCAAAGGGTCAGGAGAAGGACAATTACACCGGAAGAAATTGATGGTGAAATCGCTAAACTTGAGCAGTCATTGATCAAGACGCGTGGAGAAATAACAGCCATCCAATCACAAATTGCCGCTTCGATTGGAGATAAAGATGCCAGTATTTTTGATGCCCATTTACTCGTTGTTGAGGATAGTTCGCTCATTGTACAAGCGATTAAAGACATGCAATCTACCATGTACTGTGTTGAGTATTGTTATAGCCGTGTGGCAAAGAGGTATATCAAATCGCTTCAACAGATTGATGATGATTACATTAGGGAGCGGGTCTCAGACATAGAAGATGTTACCCGGCGTGTATTAAGGAATTTATTAGGTCTTGAGCACAGGAATCTTAATGCCCTGACAGAGCCTCGAATCATTGTCGCATACGATCTTTCCCCCTCAGACACCGCCACATTGGACAGGAATAATGTCAAAGGTTTTGCCACAGATATCGGGAGCCGGACTTCTCATACGGCGATTATGGCTAGGTCATTAAATATACCGGCTGTGGTTGGACTGCACGACATCAGTGAGATTATTGAAAATGATCAATATATACTTATTGATGGTTATAAAGGGGTATTAATCATAAACCCGTCAGAAAGCACCCTTTGGGAATACGGCCAGATTGAATCCAAGAAACAAACAATTGAAGATCAACTGGATGAAGTTCGCTTTGTCGAGCCTATTACCATTGATGGGAAAAGAATTCATCTGGCAGGCAATATTGAGTTACCCGATGATGTGGGACATGTGGTGGAAAACGGGGCGGAGGGCATTGGTCTTTACCGTACAGAGTTTTTCTTTATTAACCGAGACGAGTTACCGACAGAGGATGAACAATTTGAGGCTTATGTCCAGGTTGCCCGTACAATCAAACCCCATTCAGTTATTATCCGTACATTGGATATTGGTGGGGATAAGTTCCTTTCGCACTTGCAGATTCCCCAAGAGATGAATCCATTTTTGGGTTGGCGTGCAATTCGTTTTTGTCTGGGGAGGAAAGATGTATTTAAAACACAATTAAGGGCTATCCTCAGGGCGAGTAACGAAGGCAATGTCAAAATCATGTATCCCATGATTTCTGGAGTCAAAGAAGTCATACAAGCAAATGCCCTCTTAGATGAAACGATGCAGGAGCTCAGACAGGAAGGACAATCATTTGATGAAAATATACAAGTGGGAGCCATGATTGAAGTCCCTTCCGCAGCATTAACGGCAGAACGAATTGCTGATGAGGTTGATTTTTTCAGTATTGGGACAAATGACTTGATTCAGTACTCAATTGCTGTGGACCGGGTGAATGAAAGGATCGCATACCTCTATGAACCTACACACCCTGCGATTCTTAAGTTAATAAAAATCACAACAGAAGCAGCCCATAAGAAGGGGATATGGTGTGGGATTTGCGGGGAAATGGGGGGGGAGATTTATCTGACACCTCTTTTGATCGGATTGGGCATTGATGAGATCAGTACCGGTTCAATCCAAGTACCATTTATTAAACAGGCTATTCGTTCATTTAATTTCAGTGAAGCACAAAAACTTGCTGACGACGTCATGCAAATGGACGACCCTGATGATATTCTGAATTATTGTAAGGAATTCGCCCAAAATCATTATCCTAAGTTATTAGAATAAAGATCACTCAATGAAAATTAATGATGTGATAGATGGATTAATGATCCTTGTTTATTTTTTTCGGTATAGTCGGGATTGGCATTTGGGTAGGACGTAAGGGGAAGTCCCTGGAGGATTATGCCCTTGGTAATAGGTCGATTTCATGGTGGGCGGTATTGGCATCAATTATCGCAGCAGAGAGAC
>Ga0105046_10000750_pt1 | contig 47165 bp, 36 predicted proteins | sample MAT03_FD_78385 | JGI IMG/M metagenome (GOLD analysis project Ga0105046, IMG submission 78385) | Freshwater microbial communities from Lake Fryxell liftoff mats and glacier meltwater in Antarctica - MAT-03 (megahit assembly) | ecosystem: Environmental > Aquatic > Freshwater > Ice > Liftoff... | reverse complement strand
GCAACCCTATCCCCAACAGCAACCCTATCCCCAACAGCAACCCTATCCCCAACAGCAACCCTATCCCCAACAGCAACCCTATCCCCAACAGCAACCCTATCCGTACTACCCCCCGCAACCGTACTACTACCCGCCGCCACCACCGCCTCCTCCGAAACCGTTCGTTCCACGTGCCAGTGGATTCGAAGCGGCAGCTTTTATCGGCTTCAGCTCCGCTTTCGGTGCGTACGGTGATGCGCTTGAGCCAGGATTTCACCTGGGAGGCATCGTCGGCCGGCGCCTCAATGCCCGTTTTTCACTTGGCCTCGGAATTGACGCCGATCGGTTCGCGCCGAAGAACTCCAGGATCTCTCAATATGGCTTCGGGCTCTCCCTTGTGCCGTCGTATTACCTGCAGTTTTCAAGCGGAGAGGTGATCCTGTCACCACGGGCCGGCGTCTTTGCGATTCGGAAAAGCGAAGAGGCGCTTGGAAAGGCGTTTGAGCAAACCGGAACCGGTTTCTCGTTCGGCGGAAGTGTTACGGTTGCCTTCGAGTTCAAGTCGATACGCCTTGGTCCGATGTTGACGGTTGAACATCAGTCGTTGTTCCGAATCTGCGAAACGGAACTCGGCATGGAGCGCTGTTTCGATCCCGGTGATTTCGACGACTCATCAGGCAACGTCACGTTGCTGATGCTGGCGGTCTGGTTCTGAGCCCACCGCTTCGGCACTGTTCTTAGTGAAAGTGCAGAATCGGCTTGAGCATCGCGGGGACGTCCGCGGTTTCTCCCCGCATGAAGGCGCGCAAGCTGCGAATCCCTCTGCCTCTATCGGAGGAATCGAGACCGGCCGACAGTCTTTGTGTCGAAGGCTTGCGTGGGCCCGTCGCAGCAACCGGCGAGTTGCCCACGTTGAGCACCCTGCGCATCGATTCAAGCTGATCGGGATAAAGCGGTGATGTACAGCTAATCGAAGAACGATCTAGCGAGGGTTTCATCAAATTGTCCTCATCTTCGCGATGGATGAGAGAGGCCGTGTGACCGAATTCGTGCGCCGCCACCAAGTCTCCTCCGGACTCTTCAAACTTGGTCGCCATGTCCAGCACCGATGCATCCAGGAAGAGCATTGGTGTGAATCCCGGGGGAAACTCGGCATCGCGCCAAAGTTGTGCTTCGGAATCGAGCGTTTCCGAATTGATGATTGCCTCGATGAGTGCCGGCGAGACCGCGAGTCCAGCGAGTTGCCCTTCTGTGCCGAGCGCCGATTTCGAAGCGTTGCTGAGCAGGTGAGGAAGCACAACCAAATTGGTTTTGTTTTCGCCGCGGGTTCCAAATGAGCGCGAGAAATCAATGATTGGGCGCAAGACAAAATTAAGCGCGAAGATCGATACCGCGTGCATCTCAGCATCCGTTAGCGATGCAGAGTCGGGATCGATGCCGGGGAACTTCTTCTTCAATTCGGCGTTGAGTTGCGCCTCGTTGAGATTCAGAATCGAGTCGAGTGCGAGAGGGCGGGGCGGTGTGCGCGTGAAAAATCGGAGATCGTGGCGATCATAGTAACGTTGCAGTCCGCTCGTGAAGCGAAACAGCCCAACGGAGTCGGTGGTCAGACCGCCGCGATACAGCACCAGTTCCCGCTGTCCGCGAAGGGCGCCGTCGTGTCGGCTGCATTCCTGATCGCGGTAGGGTGTTGCGGGCTGGAAATAGGACTGGAATTCCGCGGCCTCGCCGGGCGTGTCGAAGTCGGCGTCACCACCGCAAGCAAGCGTCGCAACGAGGGATATGAGGGGGACAAAACGCCGCGTTTTCATGGATTCGAACGGAATGATAACACCCCGGCGCCCGCACTTCCCACGTTTCGAAAGGGGGTCTGTTTCAGAGGTCCGCGCTACAATCATCGGCGCATGACGCAACCCCATCCCGATACGCCGTTTCTGGTGAAGCTGGCTCAACCGTGATCACGACCCAGGGCCTGTGCAAGCGGTTCGGCGATCGCATCGCGCTCGACAGCCTTGATCTGGTCGTGGAACCGGGTGAGGTGATGGCGTTCTTGGGTCCCAATGGTTCGGGGAAGACGACCACGATTCGCCTGCTCATGGGGTTGTTGCGCCCAACTGCCGGTCGTGCGTCGATTGATGGTCTCGACTGTCATACGAATTCCGTCGAGGTCAAACGGCGCGTTGGCTATTTGCCGGATGAACCGTTTTTGTACCCCTACCTCAGCGGACTTGAGTTTCTTGAGCTGGTTGCGGGGTTGCACGGAATGAATGGTTCCGTTGCGCGCAAACGCGCCGGTGAACTGGGCGCAGAATTCGTTGGTGCGGATTGTAAGCGGCTGACCTCGACCTATTCGCACGGCACCAAAAAGCGCCTGGCACTCGCGGCTGCGTTGATTCACGACCCGCGGGTCTTGATACTGGACGAGCCAACCAACGGACTTGATCCGAGAGCGGCCCGCGACATGCGCTCTCGTATTGCGGAGCTGGCGCGTGCGGGTCGCACGGTGTTTCTGTCGACCCACCTGCTGGATTCAGCAGAGAAGTTATGTCACCGCGTCGCGATTCTTGAAGGTGGGAAACTGCGCGCAATTGGTACTGCGGATGAACTACGGACCCGCTACGGCGCAAGCGGCGATGCGTCGCTGGAGGAGTTATTTCTCACCGCGACGGCATAGGTTCGGAGCCGATCGCGTCGGTTGCTCCGGGCGCATGGGCCATCGGACGTGTGATGGTGAACGCGCGCTGGCGTCATCTCAGGAACGGCATCGTCAAAACGCCGCGTGGATCGCGCGGACGGCTGCTCGCGATGGTCGGTCTCATCGTGCCGATCGCGTTCTTTGGACTGTTTCTCACATCGTTTTCTCGCATCGCCGAAGTTGCAAGCGTCTCGGTTCAGGCGGCCGTCTTGGCGACGTTCACGACCGGTCTTGCGCTTTCCAATCTCTTCTCGAAGATGGCGGCGGGGGACGCTGTGCGGTCCGGCAGCGCGGAAAACGCCTTTTATCTGTCCCATCCGATCGTCCTACACCGCTTGATGTTGGCCCGCTGCCTGGGGGCCGCTGTCCTAGATTTTTGGGGAGCATTGTTTTTGTTCCCCGTGCTCGCCGGCGCCTCAACGGTGTGGCATCTCGGTGGCGCTGGCCTTGGCGTCGCCGCTGTGGTTTCGATTCTCAGTCAGGTTGCGATCCTGGGCGCCGCGCAGGCAATTCAAACCGCATTACACCGCTGGATCGCACCGAGGCGTCGACGGTTGATGTGGACCACCCTGGGTCTGACCTCGGCCTTGATGATCGCGCTTTTGTGGATCTTTGCCAGCATGGTTTTGCGGCGCCCATCGGCGGCCATTGCACTCGTATCTCCCTTCGCTGAACGCATCTTGAGTTCACCCCTCGGCGTGCCGGTGGCGGCACTCCGTGCGCTTTTGCAACACGATACGGCGGCGGCGTGGGTCTGGCTCATTGGCATGTCCCTTGGTACGGTGGGCGTACTTGTTGGCATGGTCGCGGTGGGGCGCCTGGCCGGCAAACAAGGTTGGGAAGACGATGGCGACGCTGCCCGTGAAATCGACCAGGTCATACCGGCCCGGACGCACGGTCGAGTCCTCTCGATCGCAGGGCGCGATTGGCTGGCACTGGTGCGCGATCGCCCGCGCTTTGTGATGCTGCTCGCCATGCCGATCGTGCTGGTGGCGGTTGCCTTGGTTGGTACGCCAGTTTCGGACTGGACGGCGTCAGATCCGGAGCGGGTTGGCGTGGTTGCGTATTCATTGTGTGCCTATCTGGCGACGATTGGTCCGCTTACGCACATGCAATCCGAACGACAGGTGTTTTGGATCCTGCGTTCGGTCCCGGTTCCGTTTTGGCGAATCCTCGTCCAAAAATCTTTGGCCTGGGGACTGCTGGTGGTGGGGTTCGCCGTGTTGGCGTTCGTCGTACTTGGCTTTCACGCTGCGGGCTTTGCGTTCTTTTCACCGGAGGCGTTTCGCGTTCTGTTCGTCGTCGTCGTGGGCGCGCTGGTCGTCACTGCGCTTGCGGTTGGCATCGGGTGTGACGCAGCCGATCTCTCTACGCCCGGCCGTTCCGCCATCGGGCCCGGCACCGTGTACCTCTTTCTCATCGTGTCGGGGCTATATAATCTCGGCCTCAGTCAAACGTATGACGTTTGGGCGCGTACGACGGCATTGTTTGTTCTCGCCACCGTCCTGTTTTGGATGACCGGCGTGCGTCGCGCCGAGGACTGTCTGGATGCCGAGCGTCTGGCCATGTCCCGGGCCGCTCCCGGTGACGGCGTGGTTGCCGTGATTCTCCTCCATCTTGGGGTGCACGCCACGCAGGCCAGCGTTGCTGCTTCGGGTGGCAGTGCGGCCTCGGCCTTGATGGCGCGGGTCGGGTGGTCGGGCCTCGTCGCGTTCGGGGTATGCGCGCAGCTCCTTTGGATTGGTCGACGCAACTGGCAGAGCGCCTTTTCCGGGACACGTTGGGCCTGGCGGGTCGGCATGACAGTGCTGATCGTTGCGGTGTCGGCTGGTTTGCGTCCGGGACAATTCGCAGGCAGCGCTTCGCCTCTCTGGTTGGTGGTAATAGCCGAAGAGCTGGTATTTCGAGGTTTGCTGCAGGGATCACTTGTGGATTATTTTTCGTCCGGAGGCCGATCCACACTGCGAGGGCGGGTGATGGCCGGAACGATTGCGGCCTCGGTCGCTCTGCTGACCATGGCCAACCCGTCGTGGGAGGCGGTCGGGATCCAAATTGCAGCGTCGGTCGCATTTGGATTTTCGAGATCGGTCATCCCGACCATTTTGGGCCGGATTGGGTGGTGGTTGCCGGTTTGAGATGAGCGGGTGTCTGAATCGCAGTCGCGCCCAAATTGATGTTAGAAATAGGGGGCAAAATGAAAGTCGCCGTCCCGAAGGAAATCCGACCTGGCGAACGTCGGGTTGCTGCCACCCCCGAGAGTACCGCCCGACTCATCAAGCTTGGCTTCGAGGTTGAAATCGAAGCGGGTGCCGGTCTCGGCGCCTCCTTCGGAGACGAAGACTACGAATCCGTCGGTGCCGTCATCGTCAAGGACACGCGGGCATTGTGGCAGACGGGCGATGTCGTGCTGAAGGTGCAGCCGCCCGAGCAAAACCTTATCCTGGGCGTGCACGAAGCCGATCTCTTGCACGAAGGCGCAACGTTGATCAGCTTCTTGTGGCCGGGCAAGAACCAGGAACTCGTGTCACGTTTGGCGGCACGCAAGATCACCGCGCTGGCCATCGATCAGGTACCACGCATCAGCCGAGCACAAAAGATGGATGCGCTGTCGGTTATGGCCAACATCGCCGGGTATCGGGCGGTCATTGAGGCCGCCAGTTTCTTCGGTCGCTTTTTCACCGGCCAAATGACAGCAGCCGGGCGAGTGGCACCGGCCAAGGTCCTGGTGATTGGAGCCGGCGTCGCGGGCCTTGCCGCGATTGGTGCGGCCCGCGGACTCGGCGCCATCGTTTATGCATTTGATACCCGAGCGGCCGTCAAGGATCAGATCAAGAGCCTCGGCGCCGAGTTCATCGAACTGGCAGTGGAAGAAGAAGGCGAGGGTGGGGGCGGATACGCCCGCGAGATGAGCGAAGCCTACGTCAAGGCCGAGATGGCTATGTTCGCGGCCAAGGCCAAGGAAGTCGACATCATCATCACGACCGCCCTCATCCCCAACAAACCAGCGCCACTCCTCATCACCGAGCCGATGGTTCGCAGCATGAAAAAGGGCTCCGTCATCGTTGACCTTGCCGCGGAAAACGGCGGCAACTGCGCCTGCACCTTGCCCGGGCAGGTCGTCGAAAAGTACGGCGTCCACATCATTGGCTTCAATGACATGCCAAGTCGACTTGCCCCCACGGCGAGCCAGCTTTACGGATCCAACCTGACCCACTTGCTCGCGGATATGGGTGGTGCCAAAAGCTTCCACATCGATCTCGACGACGAGGTCGTGCGTGGTGCGCTTGTGTTACAAAACGGCGAACTGATGTGGCCTCCACCGAAGAAAGAGGTGCCACCCATACCGGTTGTGCAACGTCCGTCGCGGCCGAACGTTCCGATCGTAACGACAGAGGTGAACCCGCGCAAGAAGGTTGCAAAAAAAGCTGGCCCCGGCACGTTTATTGCGCTCGCGGTGCTTGCGCTGGCGTTGGGGGCGTTCGGCACGATCGCACCCGCTGCATTCCTTTCGCACCTCACCGTGTTCGCGCTTTCGTGTGTGATTGGCTGGCAGATTGTCTGGAATGTGACGCCCGCCTTGCACACGCCACTCATGAGTGTCACCAACGCGATCAGCGGCATCATCATTGTCGGCGGTATGTTGCAGGTCAGTGGCCCGTTGTCGGCGCCATCGGCGGTTCTTGGGGCCATCGCCATTCTCGTCGCAGCCATCAATGTGGCTGGCGGCTTCCTGGTGACAAAGCGCATGCTGCGCATGTTTCATCGTTAGTTCGGAGTGAACGGATCATGCCACAGAGTCTCGTTACGCTGGCCTACATCACGGCCGGAATACTGTTCATCTTCAGCCTCGGTGGACTTTCCAATCAGTCTTCCGCGCGGCGGGGCAACACCCTCGGCATCATCGGAATGCTGCTTGCGATCGGTGCGACCGCGCTTGGGCCACAGGTTTCAAGCTACGGCATCCTCGCAGGCGCGCTCGGTGTCGGTTGCATCGTCGGTGCTGCGCTTGCCGCTCGCGTGCAAATGACGTCGATGCCGCAGCTCGTCGCGATCTTGCACAGCTTCGTCGGCGCCGCCGCCGTGCTGGTCGGCTTCGCCAGCTACCTCGACGTGGGAACCCACGCGGAAGGAATCGAAGCCCGCATCCACGAGGTGGAGACCTTTATCGGCGTCTTTGTCGGCGCACTGACGTTCACCGGATCGATCGTCGCCTTCGCCAAATTGCAGGGACTTATTGGCTCGCGCCCCTTGTTGTTGCCCGGACGTCACGTGTTCAACCTCGTGGCCTTCGGCATTTGCGTCTACATGGGTGTTGGATTCGTGGGCGCCGAGATGGATGCCGGTGTCACGCCGCTGCTTGTGAACACTGCGGTGGCTTCGATCATTGGCATTCACATCGTCATGGCCATCGGTGGCGCGGACATGCCCGTCGTTGTGTCCATGTTGAACAGCTACTCCGGCTGGGCAGCGGCCGCCGCCGGCTTCATGCTTTCGAATGATCTGTTGATCATCACCGGTGCACTTGTGGGCTCGAGCGGTGCGATTCTGAGCTACATCATGTGCAAGGCGATGAATCGCTCGTTTGTCAGTGTCATCTTCGGTGGCTTCGGTGCCGACGAAGGCAAAGCCCCCGCCCGGGCTAGCAACGCGCCGGCCGGAAAAGAACGCAGCATCGATGTTGCCGATACCGTGTCGCTGTTGCGCGAAGCCCGCAAGGTGATCATCGTTCCGGGCTACGGCATGGCCGTCGCGCAAGCCCAAAGCCCTCTTTACGAGGTCGTTCGATTGTTGCGCGATGCCGGCGCCGACGTTCGCTTCGCCATTCACCCGGTCGCGGGTCGTTTACCCGGACACATGAATGTATTGCTCGCAGAAGCCAAGGTTCCGTACGACATAGTCCTCGAGATGGAAGAGATCAATCCGGATTTTCCATCGACCGACGTGGTGATCGTCATCGGTGCCAACGACATCGTGAATCCCGGCGCACTCGACGATCCGGCGAGCCCCATCTACGGCATGCCGATTCTCGAGGTCTGGAAAGCCAAGACCTGTATCGTCATGAAACGCAGCATGGCGAGTGGTTACGCCGGCGTTGAAAACCCACTCTTCTTCAAAGACAACACCGTCATGCTCTTCGGCGATGCCCGCAAGAACGTCGAAGCCATATTGGCGGATCTCCGCAGCAAACACACCGGCGCAGCGGCCTAGAATGCAACGATGAGCGAAGCCCTTGCCATTCTCGTCGGGGGCCGGTCAAAAATTTTGGAAGGGATCGATTCTTTGGATTGTGCGACGCGTCGTTTCCCTTCCCGTCCACAATACTGGTAAAGTTTTCGCCCACCTGCGCAAAGGAAACACCATGACACGCATACGCTCTCTCATTCAGTCCAGTGCCATTGCCATCACGCTCGCCACGGTGCCCGCCTTCCTCGGCGGCTGTGGAGGCGCCAATTCATATACGGCACCTGGTGTCGGCCCAGCCGCTGGCTCGGATGTGAACATCGAAGTCGAGGACACCGACATGGGCAACAGGAAGGTGACGGTCGAAATTGATCACCTTCCTCCCCCGGAACGGGTCGCCGAGGGCACTTCGGTCTTCGCCGTTTGGGTTACCGCCGACGACGGATCGCCACAGCGGCTTGGAACGTTGCAGTACGACGAGGATGATCGAAAGGGCGTGTGTATTGGCAATACGCCGCTTGAATCGTTCTCATTGATTGTGACGGCCGAGGAATCGGAGTCCGTTACCGAGCCGAGCGAGCACATCGTCGTCAAACACGAAGATCTCGAGTAGTCGGGCGTTATCGTAGCACGCAGTTCCCCGGGCCGTTGTTGACGCGTTCACATCGGCCGGAGGGGGCGCACGATCCATCATCGGTGCACGCCTTCGGCATGCAAAAGCGATCGTCCTTTTCCGCGCCACCAACCGAGAATCCTCTGGGTCCAGCAAGCCCTTCAGGAACGCATGCCAGCAACGGATCTTGGTTGCACGCGAACGCTGTTCCACAGCGAGGAATGCACCGTCGACCGCCGCCCGAAATCGTGGCACATGCGGTATTGGCCGGACAGGCGCCGTCGGTACACGATGGCGTACACAATCCGTAGGCCCCCAGATCTTCGCAGAGGCCGGTAATGCACGCGTTTTGCTGCAACAACCCGTTCGATCCGCGGCACCGTGAACCGGCGCGCGTCGGGACCTCCGCGAAGCAAGCTTTGGTCCAGGTTGTTGGGACGGTACGGGCTGGCAACTCGCGGCACTGTAGATGCCCGGTGCAACGGTTGTTGTCAGTGCAGGTGGCGAGGCAGAGCGCGGTTCGCCAGGGGGAGATATCGTCGACCTGTCCTGACAACGACAGATCGACACAGGCGCCCACGACGCAACCGGAATCGCAAGGCTTGCTGCAGAATCCGACCGTGAACTCGGCCGAACAGGTGTCGGCGGATCCACAATAACACCGCAAATCGGGGGCGCATTGCGCGCTCACGTCGCACGGGCCACCGAGCGCATTCGGCAGGACGTTGATGTAGCCCGGTCGGGCGCGGAATACCGATCCCGCCTTGTCACCCGCGACCAGAACCACATCGTATCGGCCTGGCAAGGAAAAGGTGTGAGATGCAACCGTGTCACTAGACTGCGTGTTGTCGCCAAAAAGCCAAAGAAAAGAGTCTACCGAACCGGATGCAGCCGGCAAGAACGTGATTTTTAGCGGAGCCGGCCCCGAACACGACGATTCAGATCCTGGTTCCATTCCCGGGACGCACCCCGACGCGGAGAAATCGATCGAACGCGGGGAAAGCAGCACATCGATGCTCGCGCCGGCCTCCTGAACGCTTGCATCGGTTGCGGCGTCGCGTGGACCGGTATCGTTGTTATCGCAAGCGATCGCGACAATCACCGCGGTTGCCAGGCTTGAATACCAAAGGAAACGGTCGCGCGTCATTGCAGGATGGTTTTGCGATAATGAGCCAGTTCGGCAATCGAATTGCGAATGTCCACCAGAGCGTCGTGTTCGCCGTCTTTCGACTTGGCAAAGCCCGGTCGATCGGCGTACCACCGCGTCGCCAGAATCTTTAGGGCCGATACATCCACCATGCGGTAATGCAGAATGCGATCCAGTCCTGGCATGTGTTTCTCGATAAACCGACGGTCTTGCCAAATCGTGTTTCCGCAAACCGTGGCTGGATAGCTGCACCACCCTGCGACACGCTCGATCAATCGCTTCTCCGCGTCGCCCGTGTCGGTCCGAGATGCGCGCGAACGTTCAAGCAAACCTGTTTTTGTGTGCATGTCACGAACGAAGGGCGACATGTTCTGCAGGCGAGACTCCGGTTGCCAGATGTCACAGACGAACTCCTCGAGAGGGGCAAGCTGGTTGTCGGTGATGATGACGGCGGCTTGCAGGATGACCTCGGTGTTGACGTCGAGGCCGGTCATCTCCAGATCGATCCAGACGAGGTTTTCCGGTGACGCGATGCGATTGAGTTTTTTCACGCCCCACAACGTACCACCGCATGGTGCTCCGCGGCGCGTTTTTAGGAATTTCGAGACCGCAATGGCAGTCCTTTGGGCCTGGGTCGTCACTGTTCTGACGCCTGGTCTTTCGCGTCAGGGTTGTGGCTCAAGCGCAGCGCCAGGGTGCCGATGAATTCTTCAGATGGCAATTGCTACCGTCCGAATAAGCGGAATGATGAATGCAGAAGGCAATGCGGGACCGATGCTGGTCTGTGCAACGGATTCTCCGATCGAGCAGATGCGCCGTGCGGCCATTCGTGTTGCTGGCTCCGATGCCACCGTTTTGCTTTCAGGTGAAACGGGAACCGGAAAAGAAGTGATGGCTCGTTTGATTCATCAGTCGAGTTCCCGTGCCGATCACGCCTTCGTCCCGGTTAATTGTGGTGCGATTCCCGCGGCTCTGCTCGAAAGTGAACTGTTTGGCCATACTCGGGGCGCTTTCACGGACGCAACCTCGACTCGAATGGGCCGAGTGGCAATGGCTCAGGGGGGGACGTTGTTCCTCGATGAAATCGGCGATTTGCCGCTCGGTTTGCAGGTCAAGTTGCTGCGTTTGATCCAGGAACGATCTTACGAACCTGTGGGCTCGTCGCAATCGGTCTCTGCGAACTTTCGCTTGATTGCCGCCACGAACCGCGACCTCGCTGTTGAAGTCGCAGCAGCACGCTTTCGCAGCGATTTGTATTACCGATTGTGCGTCTGTCCCATGCGCTTGCCGGCCTTGCGCGAACGGAGCGAGGACATTCCGGTGCTTTTTTCGCACTTTTGGCGCAAACGCGGAGAACTGCGTGCGGTCGATGCGGCGGTGCTGGAACGGTTGCGGCGCCATGGCTGGCCGGGCAACGTCCGTGAGCTCGAGAATCTTGTTGAGCGACTGTCGGTTTGCAGCGAATCGTCCGTGATTCGATTGTCCGATCTGCCCGCCGAATTGTTGCAGCCGTCTTCCGCGCCTCCGGACGCAGCATCGGGCTTGGGTCTCGATGAGTTGGACCGGCTGATCGGAATGCCGCTCTTGCTCGACGCCGAAGCCGCGGAGGGCGACATTGATCTGGAGCGCCGGCCCGCGCAGCGTGTGGTGAGGCCGTTTGTGCCGCAGAATCAAGTCGAGGCATCAATGTTCTCCCGTTCGGGTTTTCCGAAGGTCGAGCTGCAAATGTCCCTGGATTTGCCGGAATTTTTGCATGCACTCGAAGCCGCCTTCATTGACGAGGCCTTGCAACGCACGGGTAACAACAAGAAAGAGGCCGCCGCTTTACTGGGGATGGGCCGAACCACCCTGGTTGAAAAACTTCGTCGACGCGGCGTGGAAAACGGAAGGAAGGCGATTGGTTTACCTTCCGAGGCCGAAGGTTAGACGCGATGGGCGTGGTTGATTCAGCCGCCGTGCAGGCCGCCGCCGTTTTGGTCGATCTTGGGCGCGAGCAGGCCGCCCGGGTGCTGCGGTACCTCGACGACCGTGCCGTGAACGAACTGCTGCTCGGCGCCGTGTTTTGGCGTCAACACGAGGGTGGCGCGGATGCGCCGCAGGAAAGTCCCGCGCTGTCACGCTTGCGTCGCGCGGATCCCGCAACCCTCGGCGCCATCCTGACTCGCGAACAGCCTCAAACAGTTGCGGTGGTACTTGGTCTTCTTTCTGCCGAACGCGCGGCAGCGGTCATTGCTCAGCTGCCCGAGGCAAGCAGGGCGTCCGCTTTGACCCGCCTGTCGACGCTTGAACGGGTCAACCGTGACGTTCTCGATTTGGTCTTGGAGACCCTGGTTGCCGAACTGGAATCCGTCGGTGAGCTTCACCGCGTCGACGGATCGACCCGGACGGTGGCCTTGATGAGCGGCGTTGACAGTGTCGAACGCGAAAAGGTCTTGTCTGCCATCGGACGAGAGGACCCCCGCGCAGCGGAATCTCTGCGCGCGCGCCTGGGCCACGCGCCCTCGGAATAGGCCAATCCCGCCTCGGTCATTTTGTACGTTGGACCACGTTTTTTACTCTGAGGCTGCTCAGGTTCGAGGCTCAATCAGACGATCCGTATGATCGAGGCGGCACCCGCCACGCCATGTCAGTAACCGGAACCAACCCGCGCATTGCACTCAGCGCCATTGGCCCGGATGTCGATCTGCCTTTGGGGCAGGTGATTCCCGGATCACGATACCGAATTCTATCGCGCATCGGACGTGGCGGAATGGGTGCGGTCTACGAGGCGGAGCACGTCGATCTTCAGAAGCGGGTTGCGCTCAAGGTCCTCCTGAACCAAACCGCAGTCGATGCGAAACGTGTTGCGGCCTTCTTGCGCGAAGCTCGAACCGCGTCACGGATATCGAGTCCGTACATCGCGGACGTAACCGACTTCGGTGAACTTTCCGACGGTCGGGTGTATTTCGTCATGGAGCACATCGAGGGAACATCCCTCGGTCGACTGCTTCGCGCGGGGGTTGCCTTCGATGAAACGCGCGCCATTCCGATCCTGCGACAACTGGCCAAGGCTCTCGGCGCCGTTCACGAAAAGGGCGTTGCTCACCTCGACGTGAAGCCCGACAACATCATGCTGCTCGAACGCGGGCATCGTTCCGAAGCGGTGAAGATGGTCGATTTCGGGATTGCAGGGTTGCTTGAAGAATCTCGCTCCGGGACCAAGACGATCTCCGGAACACCGGAATACGTATCACCCGAGCGCATTTCTGCTCGCGGGTACGACCATCGAAGTGACATCTACTCATTTGGAATCGTGGCTTACGAGTTGCTGACAGGCCTTGCGCCGTTCCGCAATCCAACCGCGGTCGAAACGCTGAAACTCCACCTGGAGAAGGCGCCATTGCCGATGGCGATGACCGCGCCGGATCGAAGGTTCAGCTCGCGCCTCGAAGAAACCATCCTGCAATGTCTTGAGAAAGATCCCGCGGATCGACCCGCCAACATGGCCACCGTGGAGGCATTGCTTTGCGAGGCCCAAATCGGATCCGGTCTGTCCACCAGCTGGGACGATCTAGAACTGCCGCCTGTCGATGACGAGTGGCGGAGAACGCTCGCAGAACGGATGCCGTCGCCGGCCGGAAATCGGCGAAAGATAATGATCTGGGCGTCGTCGTCGTCGGCGCTCGTCGCCATCCTGGTGGCGCTTTATTTCGGCGTGATACGGGAGCCGAAAGTGGTGATCAGGGAAGTTCGTGTCGATGTCACCAAGACGACCGAGGCCGCCGAGGTGGCCGCGTGGGTCATTCGCGCCGAACAGGCGGTTCGCCGTCAGCACTTTGTCGATCCATTCGACGGCTCGGCTTTGTCGTATGTCGAACGAGCCGAGTCAGAAGCCAAGAAACTTGGCATCGTTTCGGATGGCGCGCGCTACATGCGTACCACGGCTGCCGCTTCGTTGATGGCGCTTGGTGGCGAACTCGATGCCCTCGAACTGTTTGAACTCTCGATCGTCAAGTACCGTGAGGCCTTGCGCTTTCTGCCCGGCGACCTCGAGCTTCAGGCTCGCGCGCAGATTGAACCCGGGGAGATCGAGGTGTTTCTGGATCGCGCCGAATGGTCGAGGCGTCCTGCGTCGAAGCGAACCCGCCGTGCCGCCGAACTTGCCGCGAACGTTTACGCCGCAACTCGAAAAGGGATGCTTTCCCAGGCCAGGCTTTCGATCGAGGAACTCGCCAAGCTGGATACATCTGGCTCCGAGCGCAGTCGCCTCGCAGACGGTCTGCGTCGGATGGCCAACGCCGCCTGGGACGAGGGCATGCCGAAGAATGCCGAACCACTCTACGAGGTGATTGCGACGCTCGATCCGAAAGATATTCGGTCTGTGGATCGGGCGCGCGGTACCCCGACTCGGGTGGTTGCCGAAACAACGAAGCCGAAGCCCACACCGGTGTTAAACGCTGCCCGCAAGGCCGTCGCACCGGTCGTGGATGATGCGGGGATGAAGCGCGACGTTGCCGCTGCGGTGTCAAGCGTCAACGCAGGTCGCGTCGCCATGAAAGGCGCAAAGTTCGGTCCAGCCGAGTCGGCGTTCCGTGCTGCGATTGCGGCTGATCCGCGCAACCCCGAAGGGTTTGGCGGGCTAGCCGAGGTTTCGTTTGAGAAAGCGCGCTACGAAGAAGCGGTCGAGTGGGCTCGGCAGGCCGTGCGCCGGTCACCGAAATCTGCGCGCTACCACGCGTTGCTCGGGGACAGCTATTTCAAGCTTTTCCGAACCGCCGAGGCGGCCAGTTCCTATCGCCTGTCGCTTTCACTCGACCCTGACAACCGCGAAGTCGCGTCGCGTCTCAAGCAGGTCGAGGGGCGTTAGCCGCTAGCCTCACATTGAACCGCGGTATCCGGCGATTCCAACCGAGACACCACCCGTGGTGGGTGTCTCGTCTGCAGTGTTTTGACCCAGATACAACCAGAACCCACCGAGGGTTGCAGAGATCGCCCCTGCTGCGAAGGCCCCCGCACCCCAGAAGTCCGTTTGGTAAATCTTGGGACAATCGCCGTCTTGATCGCGGTCGGCAGCCGGGCAGTTCTTGTCGGCGCCGTGCAACGTAATCAGGTAGGCACCCGTTGCCAACAATGCCGCGCCTGTTCCGACCCCAACCCAACCTGCTGTCTTGTAGGGGAAATCGGACGGAACCTTCATCAGCGTCAAATCAAGCGCGTGGTCAACGCCGGCCACAACCGTCACGTCTCGCTCTGCTCCCAAAAAGCCGGGCGCAGCAAGCACGACCTTGTGAGGACCAGCGGCGAGGTTGACTTCAAGGGGAACCGTACCACGATACTTTCCGTCGATGCTGACCTTGGCGTCTATCGCGTTCGAATGGATGAGGATGCGCGAGGGCTCATTGACGACGTTGTGCAATCGCTCGGCCAAAGACGAGGCCGCAAGCGACATCCGATCCCCAGCTTCGGTCAATCCACAGATGTTGCAACGGCGATCCAGCGCCCCGGTGGCCTGTCCGGTGAATCCGTTCAGGATCTCGAAACTGTAGTCGTAGTTCTTTTGCTCGAACTTGATATTGACCGTCACGAGAAAATCAGCGCCGGTCTTTTTCGCGAACTCACGGAAACAGGCGGGCTTCGTGCAGGTCTTGTCGTAAACGTCGGTCGCATCGCGAACCGTAAGGCCAGCCGCTCGCAACCCTTCGGCGAGACGTTCCGACAGTAACGCCTTCGCCGCGTCTGGCAGGTCGCCTTCAAAGGCAGGTGGCACCACCGCAATGCTGGGATTCTCCACGGCGAATGTCGGTGCACAGGGAAGAATTGCCCCTCCGAGCGCAACAAGAAGGGTGGCTCGCAGGCTTCTGAAACGGTAGATGGTCTTCACTCGGAATGGACGAGATCGTGCTCGTTCACCGATCTTCGTCAGAAGACCAAACTTACCTTAGTTTTTTGGGGGTGAGCGACGGGACTTGAACCCGCAACCACCGGAATCACAATCCGGTGCTCCACCATTGAGCTACGCTCACCGCGGACCGACAGATATGCCGCGCCCTGGGCATCCCGTCAAGGCCCGAGGTGCGGCCCGAATCCTTGGATTTGCGCGGGGTTGCACCGGCAGGACCGCGATCCCGCCTCGCCGTGTTCGTGACGCTTGCAGTTCGTCGCCGACCGCAATAGTTTGCCACTTGGCCCCACGGGGGTCATCCCATGATTCTCAATAAAACCTGTTGGTACTTACTCCCCTTGATCTGTCTACTGGCCACGCCTGCCCTTGGCGACGAGGCCGACGATCTTCAACTCATGATCGACCGAGAGCGACGGGGTTTGCAGGATCTCCGACGTCTCGACGAATTGCGCTCATCCGGCGACGAGATTGGCACTCTCGAAAAGTGGCTCACCGAGGCCTGGAAACTTCGCGGCGAAGAAGACTACGAGGCCGCAAAAATTGTCCTCGAACGGGTCGACGCGCAAAAAGACATGGTGCGCGAGAAGATTGCAGCCGCTCGCCTCAAGGCCGAGGCAAGCAAGATGGAGGCCGATCTCGCAGTGGCCCGCAAGCGCATCAAGGCGCTCAAAAAAGAGCTCGCGGAGTTGTCGACGAAAAAGGCGAACATCGGGGAGAAAGCACAATGAAATCGCTGCGGTGGTTGTCGGCTTGTGTTCCTGCGTTGGTCCTCCTCGGTTGCGGGTCGCCGCCCAAACCGCGAGAACTCGAATCGTTCGAGCACATTCGAACGGATCCGAAAACCCGAAGTGCGGCCGAGGTCGCGCCCGACCTGATTGCGCAGGCTGATCATCTGATGGTCGATGCCCGCAACCACTGGGAAAGCAACGAACTCGAAGAGTCGCGACAGCTGGCGTTGCTTGGCGAGGCCAAGGTCAAACACGCGATCGCACTTTCGGAGCAACGGGACGCGGAAGCACGGATAAAAAAAGGGCACGTAGAACTCGACGCGGCGGCAACCGAGATTGACAAGCTTGAACGCGAGCTGGATGCAACCAAAGAAAATCTGGGGTTGCTGCAACGCATTGAACGCGAAAAACGCGAACAGGTTCGTCTGCAGGGCGAGATTGAACGGCAGAAGCATTCGGCCGAGGAAGAAAACCACCGGCTATCCGAACAGCTCCAGGGCGAAAAGTCGCGTTCGGACGCCGCCGAGAAGGTAAAAGCTGCCGAGGCATTGCTGAAGGAGGCCGAAAGTATGAATGCGCCGGTCCATGCAGCCGAGGCGTTTGAGGCAGCCAAAGTGCTCATCGCGCGGGCTCGCACGGAACTTGGCGCCAATCAACTGGACGCGGCTCGAGCCACTGCGGACCTGGGTCGACAAAAAGCAGCTTCAGCGATCGAACAGGCCAAGCCGATTTTCGACAAGGGTGCCAACGACGCGGCTCGGGTGGCGAAAGCCGAATCCTTGAACCGGGAAGCAGCCGCCTTGCCGATGGTCGAGGTTCGACGCGAATCGCGTGGATCCTTGCAACGGGTGGTCATTCATATCCCCGCCGCCTTGTTGTTTCGCAGCGCCAAGGACACAGCGCTTGCCGCCGGGAGCGAAGGCGTCCTTCTCGGTGTTGCCCAGCTCATCAAGCGATACGAAGAATTTCCAGTTCAGGTGGTGGGCCACACCGACAGTCGCGGACGCCAGGATGCGATGCTCGCACGCTCGCTCGCCAGAGCCTACGCGGTTCAGATGATGTTGCTCAGCAACGGTGTTTCCGCGAATCGTATTACTGTTCTCGGGCGCGGCAGTGACGAACCGCTGACCGACAACCGGACCAATTCCGGTCGACAGCGAAATAGCCGCGTCGAAATCGTGTTCATGTACCAGTAGCGGCGCGCTCTGCGAACAGGATTCCGGCGAACGCTTTGGCCGCAACGGCGTGGCCTTCGGATTGCCTGCGCAGCAACCAGTTGGTCGCCTCCTGCAGTGGCACTTCGTGTACCGCGATGGATTCGCCCTCAACGCCACCGCCGGCGTGTTGTTTGGTGAGCCCAGTACACAAGAAGAACGAGACGGCTTCGTCTGTCATTCCCGGCGAGGTGGCCCCGTCGAAGAGGTGCTTGACCTTTGCCGCGAGATAGCCGGTCTCCTCCAGCAATTCCCGCCGGGCTGCTTCTTCGAGCGGCTCGCCGGCGTGGGCAGGGTCGTCGCCCGCAAGTCCGGCAGGCAATTCAAAGCAGTTCTTGCCGAGCGGTGCGCGGTATTGCTCAACAAATATGAGATTGCCCCCGTCGGTAAGCGCGATCATCGTGACCACCCCCGAAAGATTTGGGCGACGCACGAAGTACCAACCCTTGCGGTCGATGAGGGTCAGATAGCGTGTCTCGTACAGGATACGGTCCGTGGTTTCCGACATCCCGCGTTTGTAGCACACCCGCCTGTGGCTGCGTGCGGGCGGCTCAGTTGAACTCGTAGCCCAGATACGCGCCAATCGCAAAAGTCCAGTTCGAGTGGACGTTTTGGTCTTGCGTGACCGTCAGGTTGTTGAGATCGACATTGGCGACGCGCTGAAGGAAAAAGTAGCGCCGAGTCTCCGCCTGAAGAAAGAGGATGGGCAGGATCATCAGTCGGGCACCGGCAAAAAGGATCTCGTTGTCGCCTTCGAATTTTGCGATGCCAAGCCCTTTCTTCGCCGTGGTCGAGAATACTTCGTAGGCGCCAAAGGCCTGCAAAAACCGTCGAAAAGGCAATTCAACCCGAAGCCGAAACGACGAAAAGCTGGGTTCGTTGATCAGGACATTTGCGCCGCCGCAACTGGGATTGGCGGTGCCCGGGTTGCGGCAACTTGGATCCGAAAACGAAAGTGTTCGTGAGGCGCCAGAGGGCTTCCACCCGCGTGCTGCGATTCCGACGGTGAGGTGGTCGAAGATCGTGTGCGTCAGTTCGGCGTGATAGCCGTACCGGGTCGAGCCGCCGTTGCTCGCCTCCAGGAAACCAAGCTTGGTGGGATAGTAGGTCAGGGTGTTGCTACCGGTGTAGGCGACAGGAAGGTATTGGTACTGGAACACGTCATGGAAGGTGTCGAAGTAGCTCGGCAAATAGTCCGCATCAAAGCGCTGAATCTCGAAGCGTGCGCGTGTTGCCTGTGTTGCGGGTTGGCCAAAGGAGAATCGGAAAAGCGATCCCATCGTGAAGCCACCGCCAAGGCCGGCCATCTTCTGGTAGTCCGCGTACAGTTTTATGTCCGCTGTCTCGCCGCGAACCAATTTGACCTCGACATCGCCGCCGAACACGCTGAGTCCACGCGCGAGCATACCTTCATGCCCGAGCGCATCGTTGACCTTGGGGATGGGCTGGTTGAAAGCAGGGCCAAACAAACCTGGCTCAAGCGCCAGCATTGTGGGTTGATTGCTGCCGTAAACGAAAGAAAATCCAAAGGAAAGGCTACGCGCCAGGGTGCCGTTGGAGAACGGTCGCAGAGGCCGGAGGAATCCTAGGAATCCAAGCACGTCCGGCCGGATGACGTCGTTGGCCAGAAACTGTCCACCAATGGGACCCTGGTGCAGATCCAGCGTTGCGCCGAGTCGGGCCGTGTTGAAGTTGATGTTGGGGTTATAATTTCGTATGACGGTTCCGTGCCCCAGGCTTTGGTCGAATTGTCGGGACGCAGAAAAATAAAAAGGACTTTCGGGTTTCCCGATCACGAGGTACCGCACCACGCGTGCATAGTCTGATCCCTCGTCCCAGTCGGCCTTGCGCAGTCGCCCCATGTTTTCGGTGACCTTCGACTGTTTGTCGGAAAGACAAATACCGGTCGCCAACATCACCTCTTCCTGGTTCCCTCCGGCCATGCGGGTCGCCTGGGCCTGGTCGATGCAGGTCTCGACCGGACCCTGCGTGTCCGCCAGCTCGAAACGCAAAGGGACGCCAAGGCCCAGGCGAAAACTGGTCTTCTCGGCGACGATATCAACCTGCGGTTCAATCTCGAGGAAGAACGCATTGATGAGCGTGCTCGTGTCGTTCGGGATCGCGGATATGCCTGCGCGCACGCCAACAAAGTTGCGCAACGACGATGGCCGAAAGATGAACGACTTCAGTTCACCTTCGACAAAGTGAGGACGCTCAAGAACCGCTGGTTCGGCAACCGGCGGCTGAGGCGCCATCGTCGGCAACGGGATCCTGGGGATGGGTCGCGCGGGTGCGATTCGTACGACAGGCGACTTGGTCGGGCGCGGGACCGGACCGGTCGCTGGCCTTTTCAGTGGGACAGTTGGTCGACCGGGAACAGTTTTCGGACGCGGAACCGGTACAGGCGCAGCCCGGGCCGGACGCGGAACCGGCACTGGGGTAACCTGCGCGGGACGCGGAACCCGCACTGGCGCAACCGGCACTGGCGGAACCGTTCGAGTGGCGCCCGGTGCTGGCACCACGGGGGCGGATTTTGCGGGGGGCGCAGGGGTCGGCCGATTCGGGTGCGGATCGGCACCGCGAGGACGGTAAGGGGCCGATGGTTTGAACACGGCCGGGGGGGCGGCCGATGTCTGCGCAATCGCGTGACCCGATACCGCCGCCACAACCAGTGCGACCCATATGCTCCGACCGATCAACTGAGTATTCCGACAGCACTATTCGGCGGATCTCGAAAATTCCGAACCCGAACCCTCAGCTTTGTTTGCGACGCGCCTTGCGGGCCTCTTCACGCAGCATGAACAGATAAAGGCTTTCGACCTTTTCGCGCGCCCACGGTGTCCGTCTGAGGAACTTGAGACTTGATGCGACGCTTGGCTCGGAGGTGAAGCAACGAATGTCGATCTGCCGTCCGAGTTCTTCCCAGCCGAAATACTCGAAGAGAGCAGTCACGATCACTTCCAGAGTGATGCCGTGCAGGGGATTTCGTACTTGTTGGATGGTCATCGAGGCTTAACCGCCCGATGCGAGCGCTTCGAGCTTGTCTTCCAGTCGGCGCGCGTCGGACGATTCGAATCCCTGGTTGATCATCCGTACCACACCCATTCGGTCCACCACGTAGCTGGTGGGCATTTTCGGTGGTTGTAAGAGATCGGGCACGCGCCCGTCGGGATCATGAAAGAACGTCACCGACCAGGTTCGCTGTTTGTGGATGAAGTCCATCATATTGGCCTTTTCTTGATCCACCGACACCGCCAGGATTTCCACGCCCCGGCTCTTCAACCGCCGGGCCATGTCATCGAGTATTGGCAATTCGACCTTGCAGGGCGCGCACCACGAGGCCCAAACATCGACGAGCAGCACCTTTCCGTGGAAGTCCGAAAGGCGGCGCTTTTTGCCGTCGACGGTATGAACTTGAAAATCGGGCAGGGGCTTGCCGACCACCACCGAACCGACGGTCTCCCCCGGCGTCGCGTTTCCGGAGTGACCACCACCCATCATCCCAGCGCAGCTCGAGCCAAGCAGAATGGCCGACAACCAAAATGCCGAAAGATGATGCGTCGTGACGTTGTTGTTCATTGGGGAGTCCTAGCGCCCGAGCGCTTCCAAGATCCAATCGCGCAGACTCTCTGCGTCGCGGCCGTCGGTGTAGAGCTGTCCGTTGATGTAGATGGTTGGAGTCGACCGGATGCCCAGTCGGCCACCCTCGTCTTTGTCTTTCTGGACCGCATCCGCCGAGGCCGGGTCATCGAGGTCTTTTCGGAATCGCTCGAGGTCCAGCCCAACTTCGGCTGCCAACTGCTCGAGTTTGGATTTGGTGATGGAGTCCGCGTTCTCCCAGACCTTGTCCGAGAGCGCCCAGAATTTGCCCTGTTTATGGGCCGCAACGCCAGCGGCTGCCGCAAGACGGGCATTGGTGTGCTGGCCGAGCGGGTAGTGTTTCAGCGTTACGGAAACATCCGTCTTGAATTCTTCAACGATCTGTTTGAAGACAGGCTGGATCAAACGGCAGTGGGGACACTCATAATCCACGAACTCGACCAGTTTGACCGCTGCGTTGGGGTTGCCCTTCGTCGGCGAACCGGCGATGTCTATGGTCTTGATTTCGACCTTTCGGTAGCGCTCCTCAAGGGCCTTTTCGACCTCGGAGTCCGTGAATCCTCCCGAGACGAGCCGTAAAACGTAGCGAATGGCGTAATGGGACTTGCGACAACCCCGATCGTTCTTGACGGAGAAAATCAGGCTGTGGCCCTTGCCGCAGGCCGAAGCTTCGTGGTTGACGATGCGGAAGAAGATCTTCCGTTCAAGTTCATCGAGCTTGCCAAGATCGAGTCCGCTGGGCGCCTCGGTATCTTCCTTGCCTGCTGGGGTGGCGGACGGCGTCGCCGATTCGGCGGGACTGGCTGCCGAAGGCAATGCGGCTTGCGCGCCCGAGACCTCGACCGACTTGCGGGTGCACGCCGACAAAAACATTCCAGTGGACAGCAGGAGGAGCAAGGGCGCCGCCGGGCGCCGACCGATCTGTGGGCTCAGCATGGGTTAAAGGTATAAGAACGACGCGGGTTTTAGTCAAACAGAAGCCGGACGTTAATTGGCTTTTTGCTGCCGTTGACGCACGGGCGCCCGACCCGTATAAAGCTGGTGCCCAAACCAAAGATGCAAGGCAACAACGATTACATTCCCGCCGCTTTGGCCATTCTTGGCGGCTTGGGATTCGCAGGGCTGCTGTCACTGGCCGCCATCTTCATCGGTCCCCAGCGTCCGAACAAGGCCAAGGGCGTGTCCTACGAAGCCGGCTCCGATGTTATCGGCAGCCCTCGTGCACCGTTCTCGGTGAAGTTTTATCAGGTCGCGATCTTGTTCCTGGTCTTCGATATCGAGGCGGCGTTCCTGTATCCATGGGCCGTGAACTTCCGCGAACTATCGTGCGACGGCGAGTTCGCCGCAGGCGTTTGTTCGGGTAGTGTTTCTTTTTTTGGCATCGGCTCGGTCATGGCTTTCATGGCCATCCTTGTCGTTGCCCTCGCATACGTTTGGCGTAAACGCGCCGTTGGATGGGAGTCCTAAACCATGGCTGGATTGGAATTTCACACCTCGCGCATTAAGGATGCGGTCAACTGGGCGCGTAAGTTTTCGCTCTTCCAGTATCCTTTCGTGACTGCGTGTTGCGGTATGGAATTCATGGCCACCGCTGCGTCGAAGTACGACATTGCGCGATTCGGTGCCGAGTTCCCTCGCTTCTCGCCTCGTCAGGCGGATCTACTGATTATCGTCGGTACCATCACCGAGCGACAAGCGCCCGCTTTGCGACGCATCTACGACCAGATGTGCGAGCCGAAGTGGGTGGTTGCGTTTGGGGTTTGTGCCTCGACCGGTGGCTTCTACCAGAACTACAGCACGGTTCCCGGTGCCGACCAGATCATCCCAGTGGACGTTTATATTCCAGGCTGCCCACCGCGACCCGAACAGGTGCTCGACGGCCTTATCCTGTTGCAGGAAAAGATCGCGCGCGGCGAGGGACACAGCCAGATCACCATCCGCAAAGAGGATGGCTTCGATGTGCCTCTTTCAGCAATTCGACCGGTTGGCGGCAGGGTAAACCTCGTCGCTGCCGCCAAGAAAAACGAAGAACAAGGCTAAGGGGAAACGACCGATATGGCCCAGCAAGTGCTCGACCGCCTCAAGTCTCACTTCCAAGGTGGCGAACTCGAGGACACTGGTTCGCAACACGGTAACGAGTGGGCTCGCGTCCGACGGCAGGATTGGCACGCCGTTTGTCAGTTCCTTCGCGACGATGGGGAGACCACGATGGATTTCTTCATCGACATCACCGCCGTGGATCGCCTGACACAGGTCCCCGAAGATCGCCCGCGCTTTGATGTGGTGATTCACCTTCGTTCATCCCGAACCAAACACCGCGTGCGGTTGTTGGTGGGCGTGAGCGAAGCTGATCCCACGGTCGATTCGCTCTGTGATCTCTGGGCCGGCGCGAACTGGTTCGAGCGCGAAACCTTCGACATGTACGGGATCCGTTTCAACAACCACCCCGACCTGCGCCGCATCCTGATGTACCCCGAGTTCATTGGTCACCCGCTGCGCAAGGACTACCCAAAGGAAAAGCGTCAGCCGCTCGTTCGTCGTGACGGTGCAGCAGACGGCGGAGGTTGGAAATGAGCGCCGCTGAAGATACCTCTTTGACGCCACGACGGATCGTCATCGGCATTCAGGACAAGTCCGATCTGGACGCCCCTGAACTACCCTCCGATCCGATGCCGTTGAACATGGGTCCATCACACCCCGCGATGCATGGCACCGTGCGAATGGTTCTCGAAGTTGTGGGTGAAAAGATTGCCTCCGCTGACGTGCAGGTTGGATATCTCCATCGATGCTTCGAGAAAGAGTCAGAGTACGCAACCTGGACACAGATTTTCCCCTACACCGATCGGCTGAACTACGTTTCGCCGATGTTGAACAACGTCGGCTATGCGCTGGCGGTTGAAAAGCTACTCGACATCGACAAAAAGGTTCCCGAGCGGGCGCAATACATCCGAGTCATCGTCGGTGAGATCGCGCGCGCCTGTGATCACATGACCTGCCTCGGCGCTGGCGGCATGGAACTGGGCGCGTTCACCGCTTTCCTCTACATGGTCAAGGCCCGCGAGTGGCTGTGGGAGTTGCTCGAAGAAATCTCGGGAGCGCGCCTTACGCACAGTTTCGTGCGCGTTGGCGGCGTGACAGGTGACTTGCCCGACGGTTGGGCCGAAAAATTGCGAGCCAAGATCGTTGATGTACGGCGGGTGCTCGCCGAAGTGGATGGCTTGTTGACCCGCAACCGAATCTTCCGTGATCGTATGGACGGACTCGGCATCATCACCAAGGAACAGGCCGCGTCGTATGGCATTACTGGCCCCGTCGCGCGCGCAACCGGTCTTGATTACGACGTTCGCAAGGATTACCCGTACCTTGTGTACGACCAATTCGACTTCGACGTCCCCGTCGGTTCGGTCGGTGACAACTTCGATCGCTACGCCTGTCGCGTGGAAGAGATTCAACAATCGCTTCGCATCGTGGAGCAAGCGCTCGACAAGATTCCGGCGGGCCCCATCGTGATGGCGGATCCCCGAATCGTTCTGCCGCCCAAGACCGAAACCTACAACACGATCGAAGCGATGATCTCTCACTTCAAGCTGATCATGGACGGAATCCACGTCCCGGCCGGTGAGATCTATTCCTTTACCGAGGGTGGAAACGGTGAGCTTGGCTTCTACGTCGTTTCAGACGGCACGGGCCGTCCCTGGAAGCTGCACTGCCGAGCCCCTTCATTCGCCAACACCGCAATCATGCCTTCTCTCTTGCCGGGGCACTTCATCGCCGACATCGTGCCCATTTTCGGAATGATCAACATGATCGGCGGGGAGTGCGACCGCTGATGGCCGACGAACGCGTCAAGGTAACAATCGACGGCAAGGAACACGAAGTCCAAAAGGGCTCGAACTTGCTGGAAGCCTGCAACGCTGCGGGCGCAAATGTTCCATTTTTTTGCTACCACCCGGGCCTATCAAGCCCTGCGGTTTGTCGCCAATGCCTGGTCGAGGTAAAGGGCGCGCCAAAGCCAGTGCCATCCTGCTACACGCAGTGTACCGATGGCATGGTGGTCGAGACGAAGAGCGAAAAAGCGCTTGATGTCCGACGACAAATGCTCGAATTCACGCTCGTCAATCACCCGATTGATTGTCCGATCTGCGACAAGGCAGGCGAATGCATGTTGCAGCAACAGTACTTCGATTGGGATGGCAAGTACGCCCGCAACGAGGGCATCAAGTACAGAAAAGCCAAGACCGTCGATATCGGCAAACACATCGTCCTCGATCAGGAACGTTGCATCTTGTGTACGCGCTGCATTCGCGTGTGCGACGAGGTTGCCAAGGCACCTGAGCTCACGATGGCCAAGCGTGGCTCAAGTGAAGTCCTGACAACGGCACCGGGCAAGCGACTCGACAATCCCTATTCGCTCAACACGGTGGATGTTTGTCCGGTGGGCGCGCTCACCTCCAAGGATTTTCGCTTTCAAATGCGGGCCTGGGAACTGGAATCGACGCCCTCGGTTTGCACCGGTTGCGCCACCGGCTGCAACGTCGAGATTCACGCCTCGCGCGGCCAGATCTACCGCATGATCCCGCGCGACAACGCAGCGGTGAACAAGCATTGGATGTGTGACGAAGGCCGTTTTACCTACAAGCCGGTGCATCAACACCGTGCTGCGGTTCCGGTCGTCGGCGGCGCCCCTGTCGCCTGGGACACCGCGCTGGATGAAGCCGGCCGTCGATTGAAAGCGGTGCTGCAGTCGGAGAAAGACCGGGTCGGGGTTGTCTTCAACGCCAACTCGACCAACGAAGATCTGCACGTCCTCGCACGTTTGGCCTTTGATCACCTTGGTATCGCACGCGCCTACGTGGCCGGTCGTGATCAGGGATCGTCGGATGACATCCTCATCAGTGCCGACAAGAACTGCAACACGGCGGGGGTCCGCGCCATCGGTGGTACGAAACTCAAGTCGCTGGTGGACCTCGCCTCCGACGTGAAGTCCGGCGCCATCGCGGCCCTGATCGTCGTCGGCGACGATGGTGTGCTCGGCTCCGGTGGCCGGGATGGCCTTGATGCTTTGCCGCTCAACCAACTTGAAACACTCATCGTGTTGGCATCGCACTCGGGTGCCTTGACCGACTCGGCACATGTTGTGTTGCCAATGGCACTATGGGCCGAATTAAACGGCACGTTTACCAACAAGCTCGGGATGGTCCAGCGGGTTCACAAGGCAATCGATCCAGCCGGCGATTCGTTGCCCGGTTGGGAGATCTTGTGCCACCTCAGTCGGCGTCTCGACGCGGCCATTGACTTCGATAGCGCGCGTGCGGTTTTCGTCGAGGCCAAGCAAAAATACAGTTTCATGATCGGCGCGGAGTGGGGCAGGGTCCACTTGCCAATCCAGCTGCGCTTCGCGGCTTCACGCGGATAGATACAGGGACGCGATGGAACTTCTCAACAAAATCGTCAACATCGTCTTCGGCGAATACGGGTCGCTCCAATTTACGATCGTATGGGCGGTCATTTGGATTGGTCTCATTCAACACGCCGTGGGAATGGGGACGGCTTCCATCTTGACCTGGCTCGAACGTCGCCAGTCCGCGATGATGCAGGACCGCCTCGGACCGAACCGCGCCAATATCGGTCCATTCCGGGCGTGGGGTATCACCCACTTCCTGGCCGATGCGCTGAAGTTCATGTTCAAGGAAGACTTCGTGCCCCCAAAGGCGCACAAGTTCCTGTTCGGCCTGGCTCCGATTCTGGCGATGGCGCCGGCGCTGATCATCGCGACCATTCTGCCTTTCGGCGCACCGCTGTGCTGGGGCCACATGAACGAGGTTCTTCCCGGTGGCGTCTGTGAAACGCCGGTGAACTTGCAAATCGCACACCTCGACGTGGGTGTGCTGTTCTATTTCGCGATGTCTTCGTTGTCGGTGTTCGGTGCCACACTCGCGGGCTGGGCCTCGTACAACAAGTGGGCAATGATGGGTGGTCTGCGTGCAAGCGCGCAGATGATGTCTTACGAAGTCACGATGGGTATGGCGATCGTCGCCATGTTTCTCATCTATGGCACTATGGAGCCCGGGGCGATGGTGTTCAGCCAGGGTGACATGCCCTGGGAGTGGGGCATCTGGGGCGTTCCACATTTCGCAGCCTTCATCCTCTTCCTCACATCGGCGATGGCGGAAACCAAGCGGACTCCGTTTGATATCCCGGAAGGCGAGCCGGAAATCATCGGGTACTTCGTTGAGTATTCGGGTCTTCGCTTTGGCCTGTTCTTCCTCGGTGAATTCCTTGAGGTCGTGTTTTCAAGCGGACTCATTGTCACCATCTTTTTCGGCGGCTGGAAGTTTCCCGGGTACCAGTGGGTCACTGAGCATGTGCCGAACTACGGGGTCTCCGCGATTACGTTCGCCGTTTGGATGACCAAGGTGTTTATCTTCAGCAGCTTCCAGCTGGCGGTTCGCTGGTCCCTGCCGCGTTTTCGCAGCGATCAGCTGATGCAACTTGGCTGGCAGCGCTTGCTGCCGTTGTCGATAGCGAATCTTTTGATTGCAGCGGGCTGGGTAATGTACCGAGGAGCTAACTGACCATGACCATTCGAGTAAAAGTGGTTGCCCGCCCAGGAAGCCTTTCGCAACAGGCATACTTGCCCGCCATCGCGCACGGCATGGGAATCACGTTCCGGCACTTCATGAAGAACTGGATGTTGAACCTCACAGGCAACCGGAAAAAGTCCGAGATCGTCACGGTTCAATACCCCGAAGAAACGGTCCCGTATCCGGAGCGTTTCCGCGGTCTGCATCGCCTGATGAAGCGCGATGACGACCAGGTTCGTTGCGTGGCGTGCATGTTGTGCGCGGCCGTTTGTCCTGCCCACTGCATCACCATCGTTCCCGAAGAAGCGGCCGATGGACGCATTGAGAAGCGACCTGCAATTTTCGAGATCGACGAACTGCGCTGCGTAGTTTGCGGCCTGTGCACCGAGGCCTGCCCCTGTGATGCGATTCGTATGGACACCAAGGAACACGCAAAACCTGTATACCAGCGCCACGTAGCCGTTCTCGACAAGGAAGAGCTCCTGTCGCGCGGAACGCTGTCAAGCGCAACACAGGGCGGCGTTGGCGCGTTTTGGCGCGAGTCGGAGGGCAACGATCGACAGACGACGGGCGAAGTTCAACCCGCGGGTCCGCCGCCCGGTCCGGCCCGATAGCCGCGGCGGCGTTTTCGATCGTGAAACGGCAAGACCCTTGAGGGCGGAAGCCCCGTATTGCAATTTCACCTTTCGTTTTTGTCAAGGCTTGATAAAGAATGCGGCGGGGTTCATCCTTTTCATTGAACCTTCTGCCTGGTTCGATAGCCGGATCTCATTTCTTTTCCCTACAATTGAATACCTGGGAGCTGCCTCTGACCGCTGGACTGTGCATGCCCGTACGTCGGGAAGCCCGATGCGGCCAATCTAGTGGTTCCCCCCTACAGACGTAGGGCAAAGGATAGTCCGAACGGCCGAGGCGGAAGGTTTACTTTTTTCACACTGTGCAGTCTGCAACCTAATAGCTGTAGCGGCGAAGCGAGACGCCCATAACGAGTCCGAGGCCTGTCATTATGGTTAGCACGCTTGAGCCCCCGTAGCTGATGAGCGGAAGCGTTACACCGACAACCGGGAGAACCCCCGTAACCATGCCGATGTTGATCGTAACCTGCCAGAAGAGCAGGGCAGCCACGCCGATGCAGGTTGCGGCTCCAAATCGATCGCGAGCCTCGGATGCGATTTTGAGGCACCAGAGGATCAAAACCGAATAGGCCAGCAACACGATGCTGCAGCCCAGGAATCCCCACTCTTCCGCAAGCGCCGCGAACGGAAAATCCGTCCACTGCGCCGGAAGTGAGCGCTGCCGGATCTGGTTGCCCTCCAGCAATCCCTTCCCAAGAAATCGTCCCGAGCCGACCGCGTTCATCGCCAGGCGTGGTTGCCAGGCTGTTGCGGGATCAAGCGCCGGATTGATGAAGGCCAACACGCGGTTCTTTTGATAGGTGTGAAGGCCGTATTCCCAGATGGGAGCCGCCGCCAATACACCGACCGTCAGGAGGCCTGCCAGTGTTTTCAGCTTCATGCTGGCCGCTACCATCACGGTCGCAAACACCAGCATGATAACCATCGCGGTTCCAAGATCGGGCTGAGCCGCCACAAGGAACACCGGAAAACCCGCGAGGCCAAGGGGCACCAGCAGATGTTTGAGTGATCGTCCCTCAAGCGCAGGCGTGTCGTTTAGGTACTTCGCAAGCGCCAGGATAATAAGCACCTTCACAATTTCCGAAGGCTGAAAATGCGAGGGTCCAAGATCAAACCATCGACGTGAGCCGCCGACCATCTTTCCAGTCACGAGGACGACGACGAGGAGGAACGTCCCAATTCCGTAGGCGAAATAGGCGTACCTCGATAAAATTCGATAGTCGATCGAGGCGACCACGAAGAAGATCAAGCCACCGAGGCCAATCCACGAAAGCTGTCGCGCGAAAAGTTGGTACTGCGACTCGCGGGCGGAGCCCCACAGGTTCACAAAGCCAAGTACAATGACGACCAGGGTCGCGAAGACGAGCGTCCAGTCGAAGCGATGGAAGAGCTTGCGCCAGTGGAATACGCGAAACATCGTCAGGGCACCATGGGACGCGCTTGTGAAGCAGCCGTCGCCGTACGAGAAACCCCGGGAGGGGTGGAGGGAGAGGCATCGGCATGCCGACTCGTCAGGAGTTCCATGTACCGTTCGGAGATATTGACGGCGACTGGCGCCGCCACGTCACCACCGTGACCCCCGTGCTCGATGATCACAGCAAATGCGATGCGTGGATTGTCGGCCGGTGCGAAGCCCGCAAACCAGGCGTGATCGAGCTGTTCGTGAGGCAACGGCGGCTCTCCGGTTTTGGGATCGGGTCCTTTTCGCACCTGGGACGTCCCGGTTTTTCCGGCGACTTTGACGAGAGTAGACCGCGCCTTGTAGGCGGTACCACCCGGCGTATTCACAACCCCGACGAGCGCGTTTTTTAGGACGGCCATCGTTTCGGGCGAGATCGAGATATGGCGACGAACGCGCGGTGGGAAAGTTTCAAGTACTTTTCCGTCGTACGATTCAATTCGTTCGATGATCTGGGGCAGCCATAACACGCCGTTGGTTGCCAGCGCCGTGTAGACGAGCGCCATCTGCAAAGCCGTGACTCGGTTAGCGCCCTCGCCGATGGCCGTGTTGAGCACGTGCCCGATCATGAAAGTCGAGTTGTTGCTCTCCGAGCGCGCGCGTTCCCGATGCCACTGTTCCGTCGGAATAAATCCCGGGTTCTCGCCCGGCAAGCCGACGCCTGACGGTGCCCCAAGTCCCAATTCGTTCGCGTAGCGCGTGAAGCGGTTCATGATGCCGGGTCGCATCGCGAGTTCGTAAAAATAGACGTTGCAACTCTCGACGATGGCCTTGTGCAGGTTCACGACGCCATGATTCTTCGTGCACTTGAACCGCCTGCGTCCGATCTGGACGAAGTGGTTGCAACGGGTCTTTTCGTCGGGGGAAATGAGACCGTCTTCGAGCGCAGCGAGCGCCGATACAACCTTGAAGGTCGAACCGGGCCCGTAGGTTTCCGAAAGCGCACGGTGTCGAAATGGGCGAAAAGGATTTCCGAATAAACGGGCACTCGCATCAAGCGTCAACTGTCCGCTCATCTCATTCGAGTCGAATCCTGGCGTCGATGCCATCGCAAGGATTCGTCCCGTTTCAACATCCAACACGACGACGGCTCCCGCTCGGTGTGGGGCCAGCGCGCGCTCCACGATTTTTTGAACGTCGACGTCGACCGTAAGAATCAAATTCTCGCCGGGTACAGGCGCGACTTCGATGGGACCATCAACCAGATCGGATAGTTGGATCTCGGATGGACGAATCCCCCGTCGCTCGGCGAGTATTTTGCGAAAGCCCTTGCGCCCGCGCAGGTAAGGTTCCAATTGTTTTTCAACACCGGCTCGACCGATGAGATCGCTCGGTCGGTATCCCTCTTCGCTCAGAGTTCGCAATTCGTCTGCGGAAACTTCGTTCAGATATCCCAGGGTATGGGATGCGAGTTGTTTGAAGGGATACTCGCGCCGTGGGATGGCCACCACACTCGTGCCGCGGCTATCCATATCGGCTTCAAGGCTGGCCATGATGGAACGCGAGACGTCCTGAGCAAGTTGGTAGGGACGGTCGCGCCGTTTGGCGGTTTTCTCGAGAAAGCTTTCCCATTCCGGGAGTGGCGTTGGATGCTCCGCGAGTACCAGCAGCAATCGTTCGTATTGCTGCCTGTCGATGCGGTCCGGAACCACCTCGACGTTATACGATGCCCTCGTGGTGGCCAGGACTCGGCCGTTGCGATCGCGAATCTCGCCTCGCAACGCCGGCAGGGTCTTGGTGCGAATCACGGCCTCGGACGTCATCCGATAGAAGTTGTCGCCCTCGACGATCTGCAGATAGAAAAGTCGACCGGCGAGACCGAGGAATGACACCAGGATCAGGATCGCCATGATGCGGACCCGTCGCCTGATTTCAGGCAACTCCGCGCTCTGTCCGGCTATTTGCACCGCTGCGATCCTCTTGTAATACGTTATGGGCGCTGGTTGCTGGCCGCGTGGGTGAGCGCACGACGGCGGCGTCGCGCAAGACCCACTCGAAGTCGGGCCGGGTCAAGACGGCCCTCGATCTGATTCAGCAGCCACAGGATGGGTGGGGCGAATAGGCCGGTGATCAAGCCCTCGATCGGGACTTGTCCCAATCCATCATAGCCCCCCTCAGGGCTTACCTGTGCGCGAACGACGATGACCAGTACACCGCCTAGCAATGCCGCGACGAAGGCTGCACCTGCCGTGAGGACAAAGCCTCGCACCACGAGTCGTGTCGTCAGCAATCGGGCGAATTGCGAGATCATGACATAGACGAAGGCGTGGACGCCTAGCGGAGCCCCCGAAACCAGATCGAAAAGGTAGCCGACGACAAACGCGAGCACTGCAACCGAAGACAGACTCCACTGTTGTGAAAATGCCGCGTAGAGCACCACGAGAATCCCGCACGCGGGCGCAATCATCTGAACGGGTGCAAGTTCAAGCACGGTGGCCTGAAGCAGAACCAGAAGCAACGCGATGATGACGGTGGAAACGATGCGCATGGTGGGTTACCGATACATGACGACGCCGCGCGCAGGTGCAGCGGTGCGACGAGGATTGGCTTCGGGATCGGCAGCAGGTGGTGGTGCGACGACGACCAGGACTTCCGAGAGTCGAACGAAGTCCACGTCGGGTGTGACCTCAACCTCCTGGTAAAGGCCGTTGGTTCCCGCCTTGATGACGCGCGTGACGCGGCCCACCGGGAGATCGCGTGGAAAATTGGAGCCGAGTCCACTCGACATCACCTGATCGCCGACCTCGGCGGGTTGACCGCGGACGAGGTATTCGATCGCGCAGCGGAAACCGTTCTCGCCCGCTTTGCCGCGCAGAATGCCGCGTCCACGCGAACGCGGTAGGAACACGTCGATGGCGAATCGTGGATCCACCGCCAGTTGAATGTCAGCGGTCGATCCGGCGACCCGGTCAATTCTCCCGACGACGCCTTCCGGTGTGATGACCGGCATGCCACGGGTGACGCTGCCTTCGCCGCGATCAAGCGTAACACGGGCGATGCGGAAGTAAGGGGACGTGTCCACCGAGATAACCCGTGCCGCGATGGTCTCCGCCGTGATGGAGTCTCGAAGCTCAAGGATGCGTTGCAGCCGCGCTGTCTCACTGGCGCCTCGTTTCGCTTCCAGCAGCTCCGCCCGAAGGCGAATGTTGTCGCGTCGGAACGTTTCGTTTTCCGTGCGCACGTGAACGAGATCCACGTAGCGCCCCGCGAGATTACCGATGTTGCGCCCGACCGAGGACAACGCACCTTGCACCGGGGAAAGCACGGCCAGGACACCGCGATCCAACATGCCGAGTTCACCCGGATGGCGCGCGGATTGCCGCAGGAGAAACAATGCAACCAGCGCCGTTGCTGCCACGGTTGCCACTTCTCGCAGTTTTTGCCGGGGCCCACTCATGGTTCGCACCCAACCTGGCTACTGCAGGGATACTTCGCGAAGCAGATCGAGATCATCCAGTGCCTTGCCCGTTCCGAGAACCACCGCGCATTCCGGAGAATCCGAAAGCATGATGGGCAAGCCGGTTTGCTCGCGAAGCAGGACATCGAGATTGCGCAGCTGGCAGCCGCCGCCGGTCAGCACGATGCCACGGTCAACAATATCTGCCGCCAGTTCCGGTGGCGTACGCTCGAGCACCGACTTGACGGCGCCAACGATGGCGTTGACGGGTTCGACCAGCGCCTCGCGGATCTCGTCGCTCGTTACCACCAACGTTTTCGGGATCCCGGCCACCAGGTCGCGTCCCTTGATGTCCATGGATTCCACGTCATCCAGCGGAAAAGCGTTGCCGAGTTTCTTCTTCACGACTTCTGCCGTGCGTTCACCAATGAGCAGGTTGTACTTGCGCTTGATGTACGCGATGATCGCCTCGTCCATCTTATCGCCGCCCACGCGGATCGAGACCGCGGCCACGATGCCGGACAGGGAGATAACAGCGACCTCGGTGGTGCCGCCGCCAATATCGACAACCATGTTGCCCGATGGCTCGGTCACGGGAAGTCCCGCACCGATGGCGGCCGCCATCGGCTCCTCGATAAGGTGCACTTCGCGAGCCCCGGCGGCGAGTGCCGAGTCACGAACCGCCCGCTTTTCGACCTCTGTGATGCCGGAGGGCACGCCGACAGCGATGCGCGGTTTGACCAGGGTCTGACGGTGGTGGACCGAGGTAATGAAGTGACGCAACATCGCCTCGGTTACCTCGAAGTCAGCAATGACACCCTCCTTCATGGGGCGTACTGCGATGATATTGCCCGGCGTTCGGCCCAGCATTTCCTTGGCGGCGCGACCGACTGCCAGCACTTTTTTCGTGCCATTTCCGTTGCGCTGAACCGCCACGACGGAGGGCTCATTCGAAACAATGCCTTTACCGCGAACGTATGTGAGCGTATTGGCCGTGCCAAGGTCGATGGCAAGATCGTTCGAAAACAGTCCGTAGACCCAGTCGAGCAGCATGGATTGAAAAGCGGCCTTTGGGAGAGAGTGCGACGGGGGGTGGCGGGTCGCGAAAAGTTTGACTGTCTTACCACAGGGGCCATCAACCTGCTACCGGAGACAGACCGCCTGACAGGGCGTCGTTGTGGTCTCCAAAGCATTTTAACGCGACGAGTTGTTCGACCGACGTGCTTTACCACTGGATCGCGGCAGCATTCGCGGTAAAAACGTGGCCCTACCCATGCTCACCCGGATACGAGACAGTTCGAAATCAATCGCCTTCTACGTCCTCGGCGGCATCGTCGTTGCCGTGCTCATCATCAGCTTCGGCACGCCCCCGATGAGCGGCAATGCTGCACTCGGTGGTCCGACCGGCCCGGTTCTGCGGGTATACGGCCGCGAAGTGAGCGCAGAGGAATATCGCCAAACGTTCTTGATGGCCCGCGGCGATCAAATACCCGTCGAACAAGCCAAGGCCTTTCGCCTGAAGGAAGGCATTCTTGATCAATTGATCGCACGCCAACTGCTGATGCGCGAGGCTTCACGCCTTGGTATTGCGGTTGGGAACAGCGAGATCGAGGATCGGATCGCGAAGGCGCGCATGACAATGTTCGGGCGCGAACAAATTGCGGCAGATTTTCAGCTAGATGGCGTGTTCAACTACGACCGCTTCAAGCGATACCTGCAATTCTTTGGGATGACCGAACGCGGTTTTATGGACCTGCAAAAGTCCGAGGTGCAAGCCAGCCGAGTTCGCGAGATCTTGGCAGGAAGTGCCGCGGTTTCTGAGGCAGAAGTCAAAGCCCGATTCGAGCGAGAAGGCAATCAGGTCAACCTGGAATATGTGCGTTTCTCGGTGCGCGACCAGGAAGAAGCCATTGAACCGACGACGGAAGAAATTGCGGCCTGGGCTGCCAAAAACGAAGCACTGCTGAAGGAACAGTACGAACAACGAAAGTTCCTGTTTGAGAAAGTTCCTAAGGAACGCAAGCTCCGCCATGTTGTGATACGAATCGCCGCTGACGCCACGGATGCCGTCAAGAAGACCGCACGTGCCGAGGCAGAGAAGATCGCTCGCTCGCTTTCTGCCAAGATGTCTTTCGCCAATGTGGTTGCCGCTGCCAGGGCAACGCGCACCGGAAAAAATTCGGCGGTTGCCTACGAGGTGGAAGCCTCTCGTCTGGGTTGGCGCCGAGAAGGTGCAACGTCTCTTCCGGCCGAGGTCGAGAAGAAGGTTCTTGCAACCGCCGACGGTTCCGTGACCGGTCCGGAAGAAACCCCCGACGGTTTCCACGTCGTCGTTGCCGAGGGAACGCGGGAAGGCGATCTGGCCTTCGATGCCGTCAAGGGCGAGTTGGCCGAGGAGCTGGTTCGCAAGGATCTCGCGAAGGAGAAGACCAAAGCCCTTGCCGTGAAAGCACTTGCCGATGCGCAAACGGCATTCAATGCCGACAACAAGAATACGCTTGACGTTCTATACCCCAAGTCGCCGGAGGCTCCTGCCGTTGCTGCGAACGGGCCACAGGCAGCCGAAACCGGATTGTTCTCTCGACGAGGCTCGGTGATCGAGGGCATTGGCATTTCGCCTGAACTTGCCAGAGAAGCGTTTTCATTGACCGCGGAGAAACAATTCGCCGGTCCCTATGACGTAGGCGGAAACTTCGTCATCGTTCGTCTCAAGGAACATCAAACGCCAGATTGGGCCGACTTTGAGAAGACCAAGGCAGATTTGATTCAGGGAGCCCGCGAACTCAAAGGCAACCAGTTGGTGGTTGAGTGGGTGCTTAGTCAGTGCAAAGCGGCCCGCAATGCCAAGCGCCTCGATTTCGACAAAGAGATTCTGGTTTACGGCGACGGCAAACCGGGCGCGACGGCTTACGAGCCCTGCTCGACCTCACCGCTCGGACTCTAGGCATGGCGACCGACGCGGGCGTGCCCTCATCCGCACGGCGCGTGCCACTCAATTTCTCGATAAACATCGAGGGTGGAGTGGGCTCCCTTGCGTTGCAGGGGCGAAGTCTTTCCAGCGTGGGTCGGATCGAGCGGATGCGGATGATCGTTCCTGGTCTTCGATTTCCGTTCGATCTATCCGGGGGCGCTTCCGGTTTTCGCAACCGACGGTGCGATCTGCAATTGTACGAGATTTCGTTTGGCGGCGCCGAGCTGCGCCGCACCCTTCGAGGCCTCGATCTGTCTCGATTCGGTCTGAGTCGCGCCGGCGTCGATCTCCAGGGCACCTGTGTCGTCTTTCACGCGACGGCGGCGCTTGGTGAGAATACCGTCGATTTCTCGGCCGTCGGTGCCATCCGTATGACGGATACGGGCCGACTCCGTATCGTGTTCCATGACCTGCGGGTCTACGGTTTTTTTCCGGTCCCCGCGCCGATTCTGGTGTCGACTTTTCTTTCGTCGGTGGCATCAATGGGAGGTGATCGTCGACGTCCGATCCAACTCAATGGGCCGTCGGAACTCGAAGTCGACGTTCTTGACTGGTCGTTGTTTGATTTGCTCGCAAAACGCGGCTGGCGCTTGCCCGCACGCAGTCATCTGCGTTCGCTCGAACCCGAAGTCGAGCCAGACCGCATTGTCCTTCGATACGTAGCACGTGATGGCAAGGGGGGGGCACAGTCCGATTTTGCGCCTTCCGGGTCATCGAATCGACGTGGTACGCTTCATTCGTACGAAGAGGGTCAAGTCGCCTTCCCCAGGGCCGAAGCAGCTTTGCTTGAAGGCGATGTGACGCTGGCTACCGCACGGTACCGTGAAGCGATGGCCATGAATCCGGGATCCGCCTTTGCGACCACGCGGTTGCTTCAGTTACTTGTTGCGTCGAAAGACACCTTGCAGGAGGCCGAAGAACTCGCAAGTTCGGTGCTGGCCCGCAGCCCGCGTGACGTCACCGCCTTGCTCGTGCGTGCTGCGGCCGTTGGTCAACGACAACGACATGCCGAGGCGGCCGAGATGTTTCGCCTGGTAGCAGAGCAGAGTAACCCGCTGCCTTCGCCAGATACCGCTTCAGCCCTCGTGGCAGCAGCAGCAGCCCACCTGACCGTTGGTCAGTTTGACGCCGCCCGGGATCTGCTTGAACAGATACGGTTGCACTGTCCCGGGCACGTGACCGGACTCGATTTGCTGCGCCAGTGTTACCGATCGGAAAAACGCTTTGCCGACTGGTTGTCGGTTTTGCGGCAGCGGGAACTTGATGAATCGGAACCGCGGCAGAAAGCTGCGTTGTTGTCCGAGATGGCTCGCGTTCTTCTTGACGACATGAACGATCCCGCGCAGGCGGGTGCCCGATTCGCAGAAGCGATCATTCTGGACGAGACGCTCGCCTCAACCTGGGAAGGGCTTGCGCTGGCACAATTTCGGTCGGCCGAAAGCGGGTCGGCGGGCACGACTTACGCCCATGCGCTTTCACTGTATCAATCGGCCGGTGACCTCGCGGGCGCTCGTCGTGTTTTGATCGCACTCGGCGATCTGGCCGAGAAAATGGGCGATGCCACTGCGGCGGACGCCCGATACGCCGAGGCCGAACAGACCACCGGTCCAACCCCCGAGTTGGCCCGCCGTCGGGCTCACGTTCTAGAAACGCTTGGACGCTATGAGCAAGCCACGGTTTCAATGCAGGTTGCGGTGGATGCCGTCGCAGATGGCCCCGAGGCGTCCGAGCTGCGCGTCGAACTGGCCGCGCTTCTGGCCCGGCAACCCGGGCAAATGGGGCGTGCCCGCCTTGAACTCGAATATGTGCTACAGATAAATCCAGCAAACGCCGCTGCGTTGACCTTGCTTGCACAACTTGCCGATGATGCAGGCGCAGCCGATTTGTTGCCGATGTTCCGTCGGGCCATTGAACGCAGTGAAGGAGGGCCGGGCCTTCGTACGATTCTGGAAGTTGCACACCAGGTCGCAGTTCGGGCGGATCGAGCGGGATTTGTGCTCAACGCGCTGATGGCGACGGCGCGCGCGGCAACTCGAGCTGGCGCCGAGGCTGCCAAACAGCTCGGCATGCTTGCACTCGAAGGTCGCGAGTTTTCGCCAGACGAAAAAACTGTTCCCGATGTGGAACGCATTCTGGATCGGCAGCTTGCGGCACCTGCAATCGCACATGATCCCTTGCGTGCCGAGCTTGCACAACTGGTGGGCAACCTTCGTGAACGGAGCGGCGATGAGGAAGGGGCCCTTTCAGCCCTCGAATTTGCGCTGAAGTGCGACGCGCGTGCCGAAATCGCAATATCGGTGTGGCGTCGCGTGGTTGAGTTAAAGGCGCGTCGAGGCGATGCTGGAGGGGCCGCGCGTGCCCTGATGGCGTCGGCCGATGATCCGCGCACCGGTCAGGCCGCGCCGGCCCGGGCGGCGCTGTTGGTTGCGGCTGCCGAGATTCTGCGAGAGCGGCTGCGCTTGCCCGAGGACGCGCTGCCTCTTCTCGAACGTGCCACGATTCTCGATCCGCTCAACAACAAGGCTTTCGACGCGCTCGAAACAGCCGCAGAGGCTGCGAAGGACTGGGAACGTGTCGCGCAGGTGATCGGAAGACGCGCCGAAAAGGCTCGATTGACCGAGCGGCGCAATCAACTGGGTCGGATGGCTCGCATCTTGATCGACAAGCTCGGCCGGCCGGAAGAAGCGGCCCTTGCATTCGAGCGTGCGCTCGAGATCGATCCCGAGTTTGTTCCAGCCTTGTTGTGGCTGGCGCGATGGCGATGGCAAGGTGGGGAAAGCGAATCCAGTATCTCGATGTATCGAAGACTGGCCTCGATTGGTACCACAAATGGCGCGACAGGCGGTCCATCGCTTGAGAACTATTCCGAGTCCCATTTGCGGATGGCGCAGATCGCCCGGGTGATAGGCCAGATCGGTGAATCGGAAAATCACCTGGAACGTGGCGTTGCCAACGAACCAGGCTCGGGTGCGCCGGTTGAGATCCTGGTCGATGGGCTGGAGAGTCTGGGGGAACTGGACCTGCTGGCGGAACTGCTGCGCGCGCGGACGGCAGCGGCACAGTCAACGCTCGATCGCCAGCATCTCGAAGTTGTGTTGGCGCGGGTGCTCGAACAATCGGGTCACAGCTCGGAGGCAGTCACGATTTACGAGCGCATGTTGGTTGATGCTCCAGCAGACGTCGACATCCTCGGCCGCCTGGCCGAATTGTATCGGCGCGAGTCTCGCTGGAAAGAGGCGGTTCCGGTGCTTGAGCGTCTCCTCGCTGTGGAGGGCGCGGCGTCGGCGTCGGTGGATCGCTGCGCGGTCACGATCGATTTGTCGCGCGCACTTTCGCTATCAGAAGAGGATCCGGCTCGGGGCGAGAAGCTGTTGCGCGAACTGCTTGCCTCCGACCCTGAACTGCGCGAAGTGGCCGAAGCGCTCGGCCGGTTGTTGTTGTCGAGAGGTGCCTGGGCACAGGCGGATTCGGTATTGGAATCCGCCGGAATTATCGAACGCGTTCACGGCAACTTGGTCGAGCCGACGACCGCCGAGCAAATAACGCAAGAAAATGCGCTCGACCTGGATGCGGACCAGTCGATTGCGACCGCACGACACCGGCTGGAGACCGGGGCAGGGGATGTTGCTGCGTTCGCAGTTCTGCGTCCCGTTGATCTACAGAACCTCGCCACAGAAGGACTGGTGTTGCGCGCGCAACTGGCCGCCAAACTCGGCGATAGTTCCGATCTTGCCGCGATCCTGGAACGCTGGCATTTGCATTCAAAGGGTGGGCTCGACGAGACCTCAAAAAACGCTGGACTCGAGATCTTGGACGCAGCGCTTGAGCATCCGAGCACGTGGGAACCCGCGATATCGATGCTTGAGAATATGGCCGAGGCATTTCCGGATGATCGTCTCATTCTCGATCGACTGGCCTCGCAATATGCTTCGATGGAAGACCCGCGTGCGCGAGGACGGAAAGTTGATCTCGTCACGGGCGCGACTGGTGGCCACAGACAGCTGATATTGGCCGAAAAATTGGCGTCGCTTGCCGAATCAGAAGGTGATCTGGCTGCGGCAGAGCGTCACCTGGCCGCAGCCATTTCAATGGACGTTCCGGCGGAGGACCGGGCGCGCTGTTTGGTGCATCACGCTCGCATTTGTGTTGCGCTTGGGGACGTCGATTCTGCCATCAGTGACCTGAACGAGGTTCTTGTCCTTGACGCGAGGAACGCGCCTGCATTGGCGCTCCTCGGAGAACTCAGCTATCGGGCGCAGGACTGGGCGAACGCGCGACGTACCTATGCGGCCCTGGCTGATAGTCCTCGACACACCGAGGTGATCCCAACTGTGCTGCTAGACTTGCGACGTGCGGAGTTGGCCGAAACGTTTGGCGACGAGATCGAGGCAGAGTCCTGTTATCGACAGGTGATAAGCAGCGATCCCGAGCATGGCGGTGCGCGCGAAGCACTGGCACAGTTTGCGGCGTACCGAGGGCAATATGCTGAAGCTGCAGACTGGTTGGAAGGGGCGCTTGGGACTGTGTCGTCGGGCGACACCGAACGTCGCGATACGTTGAGAGAGCGATTGGGCCTGGTGTGTTTGCAGTTACAGGCGTTCGAACGCGCTCGAACGCATCTTGAGCCGCTCGTGGTCGAACAACCGGAGCGACCGACTGCCGTTGAAGCGCTCGCACAGGCCTGCGTGGGCGCGAAAGATTTCGTTCGGGGCGCAGAACTTTGGGGGCGTCTGTCGCGGTTGTTGAAAAATGAACGCAAGCGCGCGGAGGCTTTGTATCAGCAAGGCGAGATTTTGCGAACGCGTCTCGGTGATATCGATGCTGCGGACGATGCCTATCTACGGGCCGCCGACATTGATCCGACGCATGTCCCGACGCTGGTGCGATTGCTGGATCACTACTTCAGGCGTCGTGATCTGACGAACCTCGTCGATCTAGGAGAAGAACTTCTTAAGATTCCGGACGGCCGACAGATTCTAACCGGTGATGCGGGCCTGGTGCTGGCGCTGGGAGCGACGCTCATGGATAGGGAGAACGCTTTTCCACTACCGGATCGCGTGTCTGATGGGGCAGGGCGATTTTTGGTCGACTTGGGCAATCAGATGCCCGGCGAATCCCCATCGGCGCTCGATCGAGGTATTGCAGTTTACGCTCAAATTCTCGGCGAAAGTGCCGCGCACGCGATGTTGCGCAACGACGCCGTCAACATCCTCGCCATTGCACCGGGTGATCGGGGTGCACTGTCGTTGTTGGCACGGATCTCCGAGCTCTCGGGTGACGTGGTACGAGCCCGCGCGGCTTATGCCGTTTTGCTTTTGCGCGAACCATCCAGTCGCATTCGCGATCGCCTTTCCGATCTGAAAGCGAAAATGGGACGGGTCGCAGACGGCGTCTTGCTGCCATCAAACGTACTGCATCCAGTCTGTGCAGGTGCCACACGGCGGGTGCTCACGCAGCTTTCGTCCATCTTGGTCCAACTGCACGCGGAACCGTCCGAGCCCATCGAGTCGTTGGATGGTGACGTTGCCGATCTGGTGTCAACGCTGGCGGGTCGGTTGGGATATGCTGGTCTTCGTACGAGTCGGGCCGGCCAAGGCCCGGAGATTCGAATCGCCCTCGGTAGCCCTCCAACACTGACCATCGGTGGCTCGTTTGAACTCTTGCCAGCGGCCGAGCTGGTGTTCTTCGTGGCGCTCGCCCTTGATTTGCTGCGGTCAGCAACCGTGGTCGTCGAACAGTTGGCCGAAGGGCAAATGGCAGACTTGTTCGCCGGAATTGCCGCTGGCTTGCGCGGGACGGAGCCGGTCGCATCTGAAGCCAACGCGGCCTTACGAACCGAGGTCGCCCACTTGTTGCGTGACAACGACAAACGCCTACCCGCAGGTGTCGAGCGTGAACGGCTCTTCGATGACGTGCTTGAGGCGGTTGATACTTTGCCGGATCAGTCGGCCTACGTTGTGGCGGCATGGCAAAACGCCTTGCGGGTTGGGGCGCTTGCGTGTGGCGATCCCGTGGTCGCCCTTCAGTGTGCGGCGCAGCTGGTACATCCGGGTTTGAATCGTATTGCGACTACCAATATGCCCGTCGGGGACGCGATGATCGCCGAACTTGGGCGTTCTTCCGGGCCTGTGAGCGCGATGGCACTATTCCTGTTGTCGGACGAGTACGCTCGCATGATCTCGTAGCGCTCGAGCGCGAGACGCGGTCCGGGGTGCTCCACGCCCTGGCCGAACCGAGGCGTTCACTTCCGCCCAAGGGGCACGCAGGCAAAAAGTTACGCATTCCGACGCGTTCGGACTTCACTTGGCGTCCAATATGCCGATACCATGATCGAATGCGATATCAGGCAATCACCCGGCTTGCGGGACTTGTATTGGCGGTCGGCCTCTGCGGCTGCGAAAAACCGAAACCACGCGAGTGCCCTGAGTCGATGGAAAAGCTGGAAGCGGGATCGATTCCAGGCAAGGAGCTGGCCTGCAAGTCCCCGGATGGGACACATGCCCGCTGGACCACCTTCCATCCCGAGGGTGCTCGATGGCATGTGTGTGTCTATGAGGCCGGGAAGGCCGAGGGGCCATTCATCTCGTTCCACAAGAACGGTCAGATGTTTCTGGAGGGTTTGTATCGGGGCGGACTGAAGGTGGGCAAGTGGACCCAGCGTGATATTAATGGTGCCGTTGTCGCAAAGGGAGAATATCGCGATGGTCAGTTTATCGCGGGCGCCCCGGTGGGTATGCAGGCCACCTGCGAAACGAAAAGTTTCTAACGCCAGGCATCGACCGAAAGCTGGGGAAAAATTGGCGTGGCGCGTTCCCGGTCCGATAGGAAATCGGGTTCCGGTGCGGTGGTAAGCAGCGTGTCGTGCAACTGACGGAAGGCCTGAAAGTGTTCTGTGAACCGGCGGCGTGCGTAGGAAGCGTGTGATCCGGTCGCCAGCATGAAGGCCCAGTCAGAAGCTTGCAGCAACAACAGTTCGCGACCACATTGTTGGATGGTCCGCCGGGAATAGTCGTCTCGGTTGTCGCCGAAACGTTGCAGCAATTCGTTCATGCCGCGTTCGGCAGCGTGTTGGTATCGATACAGCCACTCGTTCTGCGGCCCCAGCCAAACCTGGTGTGAACTGCCCGCGCCCCAGGTCGAACACGCGGGCTCCACGCTCGCCTCCGAGGAAGGAATGGATTCAAGCTGGGAAGGCGCCACGGCAGAAAGTTGCTTCTCGCTCGACAACAATCGCAACACTTCGCAAAGGAAAAGAGGACCTTCGTACCACCAGTGCCCAAACAGCTCTGCGTCATAACAGGCGGTAATGACCCTTTGCCTGCCCGTTTCGGCTGATCGTTTCAGCTGTGCGATCCGAGCATCCACGAAGATTCGTGCGTGTTCCTGCGTTCGTCGTAAAGCCGCTGATGGATCGTACGGTGCCTTTTCGCTGGCCGGAACATCTTTTCCGGTTACCCGGTGCAGTTTGATTCCGATCGCGCGCGGTTGCGAAGACAGCGGCGCATCGCACCCGAGATCGCGGTAGCGCTCTCGGTATGCAGGGTCACCGGGAAACCCAATGCGCGCATTCCAAACTTGAGCAGCGCACTCCGGATCGCGTCCCAGGATAACGACGCCTGTTGATGTTTTCACCGGGAAAAGCACGTCACCTTGCGGTGTTGCGTTTGTCACCGCCCCAGACTCGGCGAGGAAATACGACACGTGGTCATCCGCCAGCAAGAGATCGTTGCCGGGGGCGAATCCACATTCGGCCAGCCAGTGACCGGCGGCAGTGCCGTTAAATCGGCGCACAAAATCGGCCCGGCCGATCTGAATTTGTGCTTTTTGCGACGCGCGGCTGCTGAAGAGGGGCAACAGACCGTGCGTCGCCGATTCGGAGATGAGTTCAACATGGCCGCTCTTCGCGAGTTCCATGAGCGGTGCAAGGACGTCACCGTTCCAGCGTTCCAGTACCCGTTGCACCTCGTCAAACCGTTCTGCGTGGTGAAGCAGGGCAGCGTGATGCGTTTTCTCCCATGATCCCTCACGCGCAGTTGCTACCCGGGATTGTAAGGTGGCGAGTCGACGGGTGCGACGCGTACGAAGGAGGGGATCGTCCAGCATCGCCACGAGAGTCGGAGAGACGCCGATTGCAATCCGGAAATCCGTTCCGGCATCGCGAAGCGCCAGAAGTTGAGAGAACAGCGGAACGTAGCTCTCAATTACCGCTTCGTGAAGCCAGTCCTCTTCGAGAAAGTCTTCGTCCTCGGCATGTCGAACGAACGGGAGGTGCGCGTGCAGCACGAAACAGAGCGCGTCAGGGGCGCGTGGGCTCATCGAACCCGGTTGAAAAATGCGAGAGACGTTCCGGTCATGGACAGAGAGCTGTCCATGCTCCCCATCCCCGTCTTGCGGATTCTACGGCCGCGAGAAGCAAAAGCGAGCGACGTGCCCTGAGCGATCGGACCCGCTGTTTCTTCGAACGTCTCGATTTCCTCGACGAACGCGATCGCATCAGGGGCACGATAGTTTTCCGATACCGTTGCCGCCTGAACCTGCAACCCGTTGCCGCCCGTGCGAATGAATCGAACCGAGTCCGAAAACATACGCGCCCATAGCGTGCCTTCTGGATCATGTTCGAAGGCTCCCGATTCAATGGCCGCGCGGACCTGCGCCGCGACGATGCCGACGTCACGCGCGGCTTTTCCAGCGCGCGGCGTGGCCGCGGCGTTCGACACTGCCAGCACCTCGCCACCCTTCGAACGCAAGATTGCGCGGTACATTCGTTCGGGACGAGCGGCCAACCATCGCCTGCCGGAACCCGGGAGATCACCTCCGGAAGAGTAGAAGGTTCCCCCGGGTCGCTCCTCGACCAGCAACTCTAGATCAGAGGTCGCCTTGCCGAGGCAGTCCCAGTAGACGAATAAGCTGCGTGCGCTGTGAACCATCAAGCGCACCGTCGGGGCTTTATTCTCACCTTCAAGGCCGCCGAGTTCGTCGGACCATTTCGCCCAGGCAGGTTCCACCGCAGGAACTGCCAGCACCTCACGGTAGAGTTCAGCGTAGGTTCGCGCGCTTCGCTCCCACGACCAGTCCTCGGCCATCGCGCGCGCTTGCAAAGCTTGCCATTGCGGTTTGTCGGCGAAGACTTTCAGTGCGCGATCCACGGCCGCGCTCAGGGCTTCGTGGGTCGGCTGATCGAATCGAAAACCGTTGACTCCCTCTGTAATCGTATCACGAAGTCCACCCACTGCGTGGACGATCGGGAGTGCGCCGTATCGGAGTGCGTAAAATTGCACCAGCCCACACGGTTCGGTACGCGACGGCACGAGCAACATGTCGGCGCCGGCAAACATCCGCCGCGACAGGGCAGGGTCGAAACGGGGAATCGCACGAACGTGTTCCGGATAAGCTTGCCCGAGGGCCGCGATGCGGGCTTCGAGTTCTGGATTGCCCGTCCCGAGGATGAGGACGCGGCACCCCTTTTTCACCAGATGCGGCGTTGCATTGGCGATAAGGTCAACACCTTTTTCGTAGGTCAACCGTCCCACGAATGCGACAAGCGGCGCATCGTCGTTGGCGATGCCGAACTCGGTTTGCAATGCCTTTCGGCATGCCGCCCGACCCGTGACGTTTTTCACGGAGAATTTGGCTGCAAGCGCCGGGTCGATGGACGCGTCCCAGCTTGTCGTATCAATGCCGTTGAGCAATCCGCGCACATCCGGGCCACGGCCACGGAGTTCTCCGTCAAGGCCAAATCCGTGCGCGTGCTCACGAATCTCGTTCGAATAGGTTGGACTGACCGTCGTGACAATATCGGCCGACCGAATTGCGCCCTTGATCGGTACCAACATACCAAAGTGCTCGGAGACAGCCGGGTTCCATAGCACCGAAGGCAACGACAGTGCCTCCATTAACTCGCGTCCCGTTTCTCCCTGGAACTGAAGGTTGTGGATGGTGAAAATCGTCCTCGTGTCGGCTAGGTTGGCGGGCCGTTGACCGGGAACCTGAAGCAACGCTGGGAGAATCCCCGTATGCCAATCGTGCAAGTGCAAGATAGACACCGGTCTTTCCAGCCGCGCTGCGAGATCGCGGATGGCCAGCTGAAAAATGCCGAACCGATACGGATTGTCGCCGAACGCGCCGAACTGGTCGCCGTAAATACCTTCACGATCAAAAAGATCGCCGCAGCCGATGAGATAGGTCGGAACACCACCCGGTGGGTCGTCGGCCTGTAGTACGGTTATCGGCAGCTGCGGCGCTTCGGCAAGACTGAACTCGAACACGACGTGTGTTCGAGTTTTTCGCAATGCGCTGGCGTAGGCGGGCAAAACCATCCGTACATCCCATCCCTGCTTTCGGAGGACGGATGGCAATGAACCCGCGACGTCACCAAGGCCGCCCGTGGCAGCCCACGGAACCGCCTCGGAGGCAGCCCACAAAACCAGCGCGTCCATGGCTTCAAGGGATCGCGTGCCAGCAGGTGGTGGTGTCGACGCTGCTTTGGTGGATTCGGCCTTGGTTGCTGACGCCGCCGTAGGCATCCCTGATGGCTTTTTTACCGACGTTTCAACCGCGGCTTGCGCCAGCTTTTCTGCGGGTGCAGGTGGCGGCGCAGAGGTTTGGTTTTTGACGGTATTTTTCAAAGTAGGTTCCTTGGGCAACAGTGCGGTCCGGGTAGGCAATCGGGTTTTTGCTACTGGCACCGTTGCGTTGGGGTTACGGGCTTCTTGTTCGGGGATTTGGGCAGCGGCATGTTGGGCCACGATTGAGGCCAATCTAGTCCGGGTCGACTTTGCGGCTGTTACCACGGTCGCGGTTTTTGGGACTTGTTTGCTCGCAGCGTTGGTTGCGCCGATGGCTGTTGCAATCGCACCTGGCCTTACGGCCGGCAACGCCTTGCTGATCACGCGCGCCTTCTGGGAGGAAGCGAAAGGTGTCTTGAAGGGCGCAGTTTTCGCAACGGTGACCGATGCCTTTGGTTTTGCCAAAGGTTTGCCCTTTGCCGGTGCATTGATTGGCGTTTTCTTGACCAACGTCGAGGCAACCGTCTTGCTCGCAGCGGTTTTGCTCGCAGCGGTTTTGCTCGCAGCGGTTTTGCT